>Ga0306898_1000011_pt1 | contig 105509 bp, 107 predicted proteins | sample AntRauMFilla1564_FD_190424 | JGI IMG/M metagenome (GOLD analysis project Ga0306898, IMG submission 190424) | Saline lake microbial communities from Rauer Islands, Antarctica - Metagenome Filla 1 #564 (v2) (version 2) | ecosystem: Environmental > Aquatic > Non-marine Saline and Alkaline >...
TAACCATTCATCTTCGAAAATATGTATTAATTGAATCCCTAATTCTTCACATAAATTAGTTTTATTTAAATGATAATTTGTGTCAACTTTATTTTCAGAATGCCAATAAAGACCATTAAATTCAATCGCTACATTATGTGATGGGATATAAATATCTATTTGACTTGGTTTGATTACCGAGAAAGAAGAGGTTATTGTTTCAATTCCGATACCAGTTAAAAATTCGTTTAGCTCAATTTCTAATTTAGAGATTGAACTACTACATTTATTACAACCATGTTTACTTATGTGGTCATAAGGTAGTTGCTCAAAAATCCCATGTTTTTTGCAAATTATTTTAACTTTAGTTTGTGAATTAACATAATCAACCAATGAATAATCGTATAGGTCGCCATGAGCCTCAATAGCATCAGAAATAAAATTTTCTTTTGTTTTATTAAATGTTTTCTTTCGTTTATCGATAGAACATTTATTACAACCTTTACCCCTTACATGACCAGAAGGGATTTGTTCAAATATACCATGAACTGGACAGATTATTTTAATTTTAATATCTGAAGAAATATAATCGACTAATGAGTAATCGTATTTATCATTGTGTTTCTTTTTGGCCTTATCTAAAAATACATCAGAACTTGATATTTTATTTATTAATTTAGATGGATTATTTTTTTTTAATGAATTATTAACACATTCTTTACAACTTTTTTTACCTCTAAGGTGCTCGGCTGGTGCTTGGTCAAAAAAACAAAGATGTTTATTACAAAATATTTTAATTTTAGTCTTAGAATCAACATAATCAATGTTTGAGTAATTATATTGATTATAAAATTTTAATTTAGCTTTATTAATAAATTTTTCTTGTTTTTCCATCTTTTTTTTATTAGTAGATATTTATAATTAAATAACAATAGTTAGTTATGCAAATGTACTAATAAATATTAAAAAAACAAAAAAAATTATGGCTGATTTATTAATGAAAATGCCCCTTCCATACGAACCTAAGAGAAAAAATCGTTGGATGATTACCTTCCCAGCAGACTTAGGAATTCAACAATGGTGGTTAGCTTCTGCATCAAGACCTTCAATCACACAAAATGAAGTTGAAATACCTTTCATCAATACATCTACATGGGTTATTGGTAGATTTAGTTGGGAAACAATTGACGTTACTTTCCGTGACCCAATTGGACCATCTGCAACTCAAGCGATTATGGAGTGGGTTCGTTTACATTCTGAGTCAATCACTGGTCGTCAAGGTTATGCTGCTGGTTATAAGAGACCAGTTGAACTTGAAATGCTTGACCCTACTGGTGTAGTTGTTGAAAAATGGTTATTAGATGGAACTATGCTTACAAATGTGGCATTTGGTGATTTATCGATGGATGATGATGGAATTGCTGAAATTGTAGCTACATTAAGATTCGATAGAGCAATTTTATTGTTTTAATTTATTAAAGGCTTGTAAATATTTCTTTAGTTTTTTGTTAAAAATAACAAATATATTAAAGAAATTTTTATTTTATGGTATTTTTAAAGAATTCAAAACATTGGATTCAGTTAGACTACACAGAAGTCAAAAGCATGGTATAAAATTTAAGATTAAATAAAAATGAGAAAAATAGATAAACAAATTAACATAATTAAATCAAATCTTTTATGTGAACAAAGGTATTTAGAGAGATTAGATAATTCAGATAATTCAAGAATTAAACAATTATACTCAAGTTATTTAGATACATTTTATTCAAGTTCTCAAATTAAAGATATTGTTTATCATGGAACTAAAGCTAAGGAGTTTGATAGGGGTTATTTTAGGGTATCAGATGATGGTACTTTTGGGCCTGGGGTTTATTTTTTTAAAGAAAATAGTAATACTAACAACGGGAGTTTTGGTGATACCACAATTTTTGCTAAAATACTAACTAGAAAACCATTTGACGCAACTAATGGTGGTTGGGGAAAGTTAGCTGATGAATTAAGAAACCACCCCGAATACGTAGCTAGTGAACCTAACTATAGTTTAACTAGATTTATTAGTTCGTACTTAAGGAAAGGTGGTTACGATAGTATAATTGGTAATTATGCGGGTAATATTATTTACACTATTATGTCTCAACATATGATTAGGGTGTTAGGTGATGATGATGATATTTCAGCATTTATTAAATACATTGAAGAAAATAGAGAGAATTTAGATAACAAAGAAATAAAAATAGGGGTAGATGAATTATTTGAATCAAACCCAAAATTAAATAATTTAAAATTATAAAAATGAGAAAAATAGATAAACAAATTAACATAATTAAGTCAAATCTTTTATGTGAACAAAGGTATTTAACAAATAAAGGTGTTATTAATGAATCTGATGAAGAGCAAATTCAGGAGTTATCACCAAATCTTAGATTTAAAGCTAGTGAAAAAGCGAGAATTGAGGCTAGAAAAAGTGATAACGATTTAACTACTAATAAAAGACATAACCAAGATATGACTATAAGTTCGCAGATAAATCAAAGCATTATTCGTGAACTTGAAGGTATAGCAACACAAGTTCTATCTACAGTTGAAGTTGGTAAACAGACATGGGCTAAGACCCCAAGTGTTGGTATCAGTTTTATTAGTAATGAAAACGAAGAAAATAGTAGAGATAAAAGATATACTCTTAGTATAACAAAAGATGAAGTTAGTATTCTATATGACCAAGGTATACGTTTCCCTGATAACTTACTTAGAAGACTTGAGCGTATTACCATTAAAATTCAAAATGATGAAATCCCAGACAACAAAACTAAATATAAGGTAAATGATGTTATCACTTGGGTTGGTGATGACCAATTTGATAGGGACGGAGATGTAAGGGCTAAGGCTGGAGATGTTGGTAGGGTTCTACGTGTAAGCGATGATGAATTAACCGTTGAGTTTAATAAAAGAGGTTTTGAAATTAGACCTCACGAAGCAATAATTTATATCGCTAAAAAATAAAAAATAAAAGCCACCTAACTAGGTGGTTTTTTATTGTGTTCTATTTACAAAAAATTTACTTTATATATACTTATAATAAATAAAGTAAAATAAAAAAAGTTTTAATATGGCAACAAATAAACCTAGTGTTATACCTACAAAAGAACAAATTAATGAGAGCTTGTCGGACCAAGATAGAAAAAGAGCTTATGAAACTGAAAAAGAGTTAGTTACTAACGAAATTTATGGTTCATCAAATTTAATCGACACACCATATAAGCATATGGATGCTGTAGAAAAAATGAAAGAAAGGACCATGAATCAACTAAACCAAATAAAGAATGGTGAAGAGGTTTTAGATGCGTCAAAAAGTGAACCAAAAACGGGTATGTCTTATAGTAAAGTCAGTTATGATAAGAACGAAGAACAAATCATTGCCAGAGATGAGCAAATAAGAAAAAACATAGAGCGAACAGAGAAATTCCAAAAGATAACTAACGAGGCTCAAACTAGACATATTAGAGAACAAGAAAATAAAAATAAACTTAAAGAAGAACCTGTACGTATGGAAAATAATTTTAATAATGAAAATAAATATGAGCAACCTAAACCTAAGTCTAGTTCTGATGATTATATTTTTGAATTGAGTCAACCGAACTATAATGCACCTTTTGATGTAATTCCATTACCGTCTAAGGGTAAACAATATAGAAATAAAAAACCAAGCATTAAGTTGGCTTATATGACAACGGCTGATGAAAATATTCTTACTAGCCCAAACTTATTACAAAGTGGTGAGTTTTTAGAAATTTTAATAAATAGAAAGTTAATGGAACCTTATTTAAGATATAAGGATTTATTAGTTGGTGATAGAAATGCCATTATGATTTGGTTGCGAGCAACTGGTTATGGTGAAATGTATCCAGTTACGATTTTAGATGAGGATAACATACCATTTGATACTATAATAAACTTAAACGAATTAAAAACAAAAGAAGGGATTGTAGATGCTGATGAAGATGGTTTATATAGTTTTACTCTCCCATTAATGCAAGTTAACTTAAGATTTAAGCTTTTAACTTGTGGGGATATAGATGACTTAGATAAAATTTCAGAAAAAGATAGAGAAGCTGGTGTTATCGTGGATAATTCTTCACTTTATAGACTTAAAAAAATGATTGTTGAAGTGAATGGTTCGACTAATCGAGAAAACATAGATGATTTAGTTAATTCAATTAGAATACCTGATGGTAAGGCATTAAATAAATACATTGACGATGTTGAATCAAATATTGATTTGAATATTAATATTCAGACTCCTGGGGGTGGGTCAGTGGCCACATTTCTTCCCCTTAACTTCAACTTTTTTTGGCCTGACATCAAGTTATAAAATACCCTTATTAGAAGAGATTTTTATTTGTACTCAATATTTAAAAGGTGTAACATATAATGATGTTTTATCAATGCCAGTTTATGAACGAAAATATTTTATTGGTTTATTGACTAAAGATGTAACAGCAAGAGAGGAGCAAGCTATAAAATTAAGAGAACAATCAGAAACAAAAAGCGGAAAAGGTAATAGAAACACTAGGGTTGGTGGCGACACATTAAAAAATAAAATGAATAACGGTGAAATACCATTAATATAAAAAATAACCTCTAATGAGGTTATTTTTATTTTAACTATATTTATAGATAAAACACCATTATATGGGAAATAAAAAAATTAAAATAACTGAATCACAATATAAAAGAATTCTAAATTTATTAGTAGAAGCACCTTTTAGTAATGTTGTGGGTAATATCGCAAAAGTGGATGATATTATTACTATTTCTCGTAAAAATAGTAAAAATAATTTTAAAGTTATTGATAATCTTTCGGGTCATATCACAATGGACAACATTGATAAAAACTCAGTTAATATTAATTTTAGATATTATATGGTATCCACTTCACTTAATGGAGACAATTTATCATTAAAGAGAGCTAATAAAGTAAAAGATAAAGATAAATTAGAGAATCCAAGTAGTTGGGAAACCACAACGATAAATGATATAGTTAGTATTCAAATATCTAGGGATGGTTCTGTAATAGATAATGTTGATGGATTAGGTGTTAGTAGTGAAATAAATAGTGAAGAAGTTATTGGTACTAAAATAGGTTATTTATTGGATAACCTTACAGAGGGTAAAGGAGTTAAAATAGTCATGAAGAACACCTTTGTTTTATTTTGTTGTATTTCAAGAACTCAAAATATTTTTGGGTTAGAAATTTCAAAAAATAATTCGTTTCCTAAATTAAGTGAATGGGATAACTTTTCATTAACTATAAAAGGTAATAGTGATGATGATGGTATTAGTTTGTTTGAACAAAATAAAGACATTTTCATTCCTTCCAACGATAATTCATCATTTACAATAAAGGTTAAAGCATTTAAAGGTACTGAGAATAAAACATTTAATTTAAGTGGAGTAGTTGAAGTGGGTGTAACTGGGTCGTGTGATAAAGAAGACGTAGAAAATGATAAAGATGCTGGAGATGAAGAAGATTCATTATCAAAAGAAGAAGAAGAAGAAAAATTAACAAAAGATGGAAAAGAAATATATCAACAAATTTTATCCGACCCATTTATGAAAAAAGCATTTTATTCACAACCTACTTTTTGGCAAGCTTTTGTTGGTGAGTTAACGGGTAAAAAAGCACCAGGAAATGGAATCATAACTGCCTTGAATATGGTCAGTAGATATAGTGAAACTAAATTAACAGAAGTAATAGGTGATGGTTTTAATTTATCAAAGGGTTCTGAAATTATATTTACACCAACTAGACCAATTTCCATTGATTATAAAAAGAATAATAGTAACGAAACACTTGAATTGAAAACAGACAAAGAAATAAAAGGTGCGATATCAAAAAACTCTGTTAATGGTTTAACTTTTTATGTTAACATAGATGATGATTATGAGTTAAGAGTGATTATTTTTGGTAAAACAGATTTAGAAAATAAGAAAAAATGTAAGATATCAATAGGTAAATTGGTTTATGACCAATTTACTAAATCTAGTAACGAAAAAGAAGAATCATTATTATTTTTGAAATCAAAAGGTTATACGGAACCAAAAAAATAACTAACTATGACAGATAAACAACGTGAAGATTTAACGGAAGATTTAAAAAAACAAGCTGAATTAGAGAGAGAAATAGGTTCTAGTATTGAGGCCTATCTTGACAAAATGAAAGAATATAAAAAAATTCTTTCAGAAATAAACAAAAACAGAAAAAGAGAAGCTGAATTAGCGAAAATTATTGAGGATGCTGGTGCTAGTGGAAATGAGGAAGCTCAAATAAAGCTTGGCATCTTGAAAAATCAGACCAGTCTGATGGAAAAGCAAGCTGCTATAAATGGAAACGCACTAGCCTCAATAAGTAAACAAGGTTTAGTTTCTGCTAAAATTTTTGGTGGTTTAGGTAAAGCAATTGCTGGTTTACCACAAACTATAAAAAAGGTTTATTCATCGTTACAAGCATCAAAACTATTTGACTTAGATAAAGCGATTAAACAATCAGCTTTATCCATGGGTGTTTTAAGTGGTCAAAGTGGTGGGTTTAGAACAACAATTAAAGCGGCATCATTTGAGACAAATAAAATTGGTATAGGCATTGAGAAAATGGCTAAAATGCAGTCCGACTATAGTGAAGAACTTGGAAGGTCGGTCCAATTAAGTAGTGATAGTTTAATTGCTATGGGTAGGCTTGCTGCTGCAACTGCGTTAGGTGTTGAAGGGGCTTCTAAATTAAGTGCTGAAATGGACCAACAAGGTCTTTCAGCACAAAAAACTAGTGAGTTCATTGAGCAAGCAATGAATGATGCTAGTGCAATGGGTTTAAATGCAAGTAAAGTCGTTAAAAACATTGCGAATAATACTAAAATGCTAAATCGCTATAATTTCCAAGGTGGTGTTAAAGGTTTAGCGACTATGGCTAAAACTGTAGCAAAACTGGGTGTCGGGATGGAATTTGCATCAAATTTTGCAGATAAATTATTTAATGTTGAAGGAGCGGTAGATATGTCAGCCCAATTACAAGTTATGGGTGGTGAATGGGCTAAATTAGGTGACCCATTTCGTTTGATGTACATGGCTCGTAATGATATGGCAGGTTTGACTAAAGAATTAGGTAACGCTGCCGCTGCATCCGCACATTTTAACGAAAACGGGGAAATACAAATAGGTGCTAAAGAAATGCATAAATTAAGAATAATAGCAGAACAAACTGGTGCTTCGTATGACGATTTAGTCACAGCTGGTAAGAATGCTTTTAAATTAAAAAGTATTGGTAGTCAAATATTTGCGGGTGCTTCAGATGAAGAAAGAGAATTTATTTCAAATATGTCTGAAATAAATGATGGTAAAGCAACGGTTATGATTAATAGTAGCCCAACTTTAATTAATCAATTAAATAAAGGAACGGTAAATGCTTTAATGAAAGAACAAGAAAGTCTTAATGAAAGAGCTAAAAATGCCAGGACTTTTGACGATGCTTTAAATAACACAATAAATGGTATAAAACAGTTTTTACTTCCAATAATCGAAGTAATGAACACAAAGTTAATACCAAAATTGGATAGTTTTGTTGATAGGTTTGAAAAAGGAAAGTTTGGTGAAAAAATAGAGAAAATAGCTACTGTGGTTGGAGAGTTTATTTCAGTTGTTGGTGGGTTTATGATAGACAACCCTATTAAGTCAGCTATTGCGTTATTCTTAGCTGATAAACTAAAATGGATTAGTAGTGGAATGCTATTGGGTACTGGATTTAACAAGGTAGCTAGTGTTGGTGGTGCTCCTGGGGGTGATATTACTGATGCGTTAAGCAACGGTAGAGGTAACGGTAAAGGTTTTAATATGAAGAGAACCACCGATGCTTTTAAGGGTGGTGGTATGAAAGGTGGTATGAAATCTTTAGGTAGACAAGCTAGTTCATCAATGAAAGGATTAGGTGGTGGAAAAGGATTATTAAAAGGTTTAGGAAAAGCTTCTGGTGTTTTATCAATTGCTGGTGCTGGAATGGATGGATATGAAAACTTAACAAGCGATAAATTAGATACTGGTGAAGCTTTAGCTAAAACTCTAGACCAAAATAAATTTATGGCTAGTGGTGCGGCTATTGGTGCTCTATTTGGTGGCGTTGGGGCAATTCCTGGTGCTGGAATCGGTGCTTTGATTGATTGGGCGGTGAATTCAGCTGGTGGTGATGATGCTTTGATTGGGAACCACATTGGAAGTGGTTATGGTGATAAAGGTCAAGCTTTGAATGATGGGATTATTGGTAGTCCTACTAATAAACTTGGTTCTGATTTTTCAAAAGGACGTGGAATAATTCAAGGTGGTAAAATAACACCAATTGATAACAAAGATGACTTATTAGCTATGAAACCAGGTGGAATTGTTGACCAAGTATCTAAAAATCAAGGTAGTACTGTAATTACACATAAATTTGATGACTTGAAAGTGAGTGGAGAAATAAAAATAACTATACCAGATAATCCAGGAATAGCAATAGACCTAATGAAAGACCCAAATTTTGTAAGGGAAATAACCGTTGCTATTCAATCTCAACTTGAAAGGAATATAAATGGAGGAAAAAATAAAGGATAAATCTATTGAAAATCAATTACTTATGTTTTTTAATAAAATAAATGAAAATAATATATAAATATACTTGTTTATTTAAAAAAAAAATCGTAATTTTGTATAAATAAATAAATAAATAAATAAATAAATAAATAAATAAATAAATAATATATAATATATAATATATAATATATAATATAAAAAATAATAAATAATTAGTTATAAACTTTTTATTTATTATTTTTTTTTATATTTCTTCCAATTAATTAACTATTTATTTTTTAAAAAACTGATATAGTATAGTATTGTTAACGTAGTTAATAAAACATATAAAAATATATAATATTGTCATTCAGATAAAACTTATTTTTAAAATAAAATATATTTTTTTGTCTTTTTCATTTTATCTATATATTTATTAATGTGGATACAAAAATAAATAAAACAAACGAAATTCATTTAAGAATCACGGATTCTGTTAAAACTGAATTGCAGAAATATTGTTTGGAAAACAATATTGGTATGTCTAAATTAATTACTAAATTGATTATAAAAGAATTAGAAAATAAATAATGATTAGGACCTCTAAACATATTATATCAAATGCTAGTCAAGGGAAGCGAGCTTCCCTTGACCAACTATTTATTGATTATAAACATGATTTAGAAATATATATTAATTATATAATAGAAGGTATATTACCCCTTAAACCTAATTTATCTAGTAAATTACTTCCTACAGAAGTAATAAAACATAGTAGATATAAACAAATAATTTATAAACAAGCATCAGAAATTATAAGAAGTCAATTAGATAAAAGCAAAAAGAAAAGATATTCATCATATAAAAAAACATATGCATATATGATGAAGAATCATCCTGATTCTTCATTCTGTAAAACTAAATTTTCTGACTTATCATTAAATAATATATTAAAAACTAAATATTTCACTAAACCTAATCTAAATAATGTTAGTATTAATTTAGATGAAAGATTTTTTAACATACAAAATGGGAACCATTTTGATAACTTTGTTAATCTTAAATTACCTTATTTTAATGAAAAGGGCACTCGTGCCCTACAAATAAATATACCATTTAATCATCATAAACATTCAAACCAATTTAAACATAATACATTTAAATTAAGAAATAACATACAAATTAAGAAGGTAAAAAATAATTATTATATTGCATTAATTTGGGAAAAAGAGATTGATATTAAAACCAATGGCAAAGCCATTGGAATTGATATGGGTTATAAAAAATTAATTGTTACATCTGATAATCAAGTTATTAATGGTGATTTAAGTGATATATATTCTAAGATAAGTAGATGTAAACAAGGTAGTAATGGATTTAAACGAAGTTTAAATCATAGAGATAATGAAATAAATAGATTATGTAATTTAATTAACATCGAAGATGTTAATTATATAATAATAGAAGATTTAGTATCAGTTAAGACTGGTAAAAAATATTTTACAAATAAAATACAAAGATGGTCTTACGCCAAGACCATTGATAAAATAAATAGAATATGTGAGGATAACGGTATTATGCTGGTGAAGGTTTCACCAGCATATACCTCACAAACATGTTCTAGTTGCGGTCATGTAGATAAGAAGTCTCGCCAAGGCGAGACCTTCAAATGTACAAGTTGTAAATATGAAATAGATGCAGATTATAATGCAAGTATTAATATTTATGATAGAGGGATTTATAGTTCCTCTAACTAAAAAAAACTAAATTTATATATTTTTATATGAAATTAGTAACTATTTATATAAAAATAAATATTTATGCCAATTTACTATAATACAGCATCTCCTTCATATTCAACAAAAAATACAATAAATGGTGTTACAGTTGATTACGGGATTAGGGATTTTTTATTAAATTTAAATCTCCCCCCAAGCTATCCTACTATTTCAACTTCTTTAAATGGTAGTCCAAGGATTGGTGAACCATTATTGGATTTAACCGTAAATAATAATGTTAACGTAATTCCTAATTTTTTACCATTAGAAACAAATGGTATTATTTTCAAGGATAACAACATTTCCGTAAACACTTTCCAAAATACAGCATCAACAGCAAATGATTTATTAGGTGTTCAATATTTACCTTCAAATCCAGATTCAAATTGGCCAAATACACCAATATCTTATCCAATTGGTGTTAACGAAAGTATTATTGAATATGGTTTATTAGCTAAAACTAAGTTAGCTGAAACAAAAAATAAAAATCTTAAAAAGAACTTATATAAAGATGAATCACAACAATTAGATGTAGCTGATTTTATCGTCAATGACCAAGTAAATTTTACAAACCAAATATCTGGTTATTTAGATGAAAAAGGTGGTTTGAATATTGGTGGTGGGGGTGCGATAAAAACAGCAAATATCATTGGTAGTGTTTTAAGTGGACAAGGATTGGGTTTTGGTAGTGGTGGTTTAACTACTAGTTTTAATATTAGGTCTTCAATAGCTGGTAGATTACTAGGTGCAACTGGGATTATCAATGATACCAAACTTGGCATGGTTGGTGGACAACAATTAGCCTTAGCTTTAGCTAATAATGCAGCATTTAATGTTCAACAAGAACTATTGGGTGCTTTAAATGTTAAAGACAATATTTTAAGTCTTATTAAAGGCGATGGATTAGTCGGTTTAAGACCTACTTATAAGATTACGGTACCAAGTACTACTGGTGGACGAATTTTGGACACAGCGGGCAAAATACTAGGCTTTACGATACCAAGAAGTTATTTAGGTGATGCTGGTTCTATTTTTCAAACAGAAAATGGGGATTCAGAGAATATTGATAGAGCAAATGAGATGCTTAAATATACTGGTAGTGGTCAAGCATTGGCGTTAATTAGTAATTTTAAAGCCAACTTAGATGGTATTAGTAACGGTGGGGTAGACTCACCTTTAAATAGTGTATTTAGAAGCGGCTATAGTCCAGCTTATTCAAATAATAAGGGAGATTATTCCAAAGACGCAATATCTTCACCAAACCTTTATGCTTACAGTAACGGACAAGGACATTTTGTTAATTTATTGAGTAGTATGGAGTTTGGGGTTACTGGTGGTGTTATACCAAGTTTAAGTTATAATAGAGAACAAAAAGTAATAGAGTCTGGATTTTTAAGCCCAGAAGAAATAGGTGCTGGACCAAGAGGTAATAGTGGATACGAAAACAGAAAAGTAAGTGATGTTAACTTTACTTGGACATCTACAAATGGTGAGGCTGTAAATACCATAAATGAACTAATATTACCAGATAATTTTAGATTTATACAAGATATAATTGGTCGAAATGATGAACTTGTAGGTGATAGAAAATCTTTATTAATTAAAACCCAAAAACTATTCAACAGTAAAGGTATGATTAATATCATTACAGCTAAAGGGGATATGGATAAAAAATCATCTCAAATACAGACAGCCAACGGTAAAGGTTTTTCCAAAGGTAATGCAGTATTAAAAGCTTCATTATTTAACGAACAAGGTAGATATAAAGGTGAAGAGAACATATCAGCTAATGATACTTATTGTAGAAGTTGGACCACTCTTGATAGATACGATAGAGTTAAAAAGTTAGTTAGAAGTGGTACCGATGGTATTGATAATAAGGGTGCAACTACAGTAAACGGAATTAATACTACAGTTCCATATCGTAATAATACTCAAGGGTCAATATTAAGTGAATTTGGTATTCCAAAAATAACACCTTACACTGATGACATACCTACAGACCCAAAACAATATATGTTTTCTATTGAAAACCTTGCTTGGGCTGATAGTAATACTTTATTGCCTAGGTCAGAGCGTGGCCCAGGAGACCTACTAACTGGTAAAAAAGGTAGAATCATGTGGTTTCCACCATATAATATTAACTTTAGTGAAAATAGTAGTTTAAGTTGGGAAACAAGTAATTTTATTGGGCGTGGAGAACCAATATACACTTACAATAATACTGAAAGAACAGGTAATTTATCATTTCAAATTATTGTTGACCACCCTAGTTATATAAATAGTTTTAGAGGGGAAGAAGGACCAGATGACAGTTATATGGCTTCATTTTGGGCTGGATGTATTGACCCAGATAGTAAATTTAGTGAAAAATTAACACCATCCCAAATTAGCGATATAGTTAAATCAACACCAATAAATGAAGATGTTAAAGTTATTGAAGAAGAAGTGGTACCCACAGATATATCAGTTTATTTTCCTAACGATAACGCAGCTATTGAATTATTATATGAAAACGGTCTTAATAACAAAACAGATTCAACACCCATAGATTATTCAGTCAATGAAAACGGTGAAGACCAAGGACTTGGAAATTATATGGCTAATTACACCCCTGGTGCCAGAAACAACAGCATCCAATCCGATGGTGAAGGTTGGCCAGACAGATATAATTTTGGGTTAAATTATTCTGAAAATATTGAAGAAAAACGAAGCCCAGCAACTTCACCAACAATTGTTTGTGCAGATAGTCAAGTATTAAATGGTTATTTTGACCCTAAACTTGTTGAATTAATGACAAAACATTTAATTGAAGTATCACCAAACTTTATTGCTACGATAACTGGCTATGCTAGTAGACAAGGAAATATTGTTTATAATAATAAATTAGCTAAAGATAGAGCAATTAATCTAAAGGAAGACATTAAACAAAGATGGTGGCCATCAATAAAAGCTGGTTCACCTAAATTAACTGACGCTGACTTTGATAAAAGGTTTATTATTGGTGAAACGATAGAGATTCAATCAATTGGCTGCATTCCTTGCGAAGGAATACCAAAATTAAGACAAGCGGCAGAGTGTCCTACCGATTCATTAGCTTGTAAACAAGACAGGGTAGCCAAAGTATCGTTTATTTACAGTAAAGACATTGCTGGTGAAGACTTACCTAAAAAAGAAGTAATTAATGACGATAATAACAATAGAAGAATAAATAATAAAATAAGTGGTAAATATTACAATGAAACTTTATATTTTGACAAATTAACTGATGAAGACCCATTAGTGTTTGATAGTTTTAGACAAAAAATAAAATATTTTCACCCAGCTTTCCATTCGACTACACCAGAAGGATTAAATTCTAGGTTAACTTTTTTATTACAATGTACTAGACAAGGACCAACTATGGAAGAACAAGGTGCGACAAATTTAGCATTTGGTAGACCACCGATATGTATTTTAAGAATTGGTGATTTTTATAATACTAAAATAGTGATTGATAACGTTAGTATTGATTATGAGCCATTGGTTTGGGATTTAAATCCAGAGGGTATTGGTGTCCAACCAATGATTGCCAATGTTAGTATGAGTTTTAAATTTATTGGTGGTTCTACCCTTATGGGGCCAATTAACAAATTACAAAATGCGTTATCGTTTAACTATTTTGCAAACACACAAGTTTACGACCCTAGAGCTGATTACATATCAAAAGATAAACCAATGATTGCCCCAGCTAAAGTTAGTGAGATAGCACCAGTAATTGATGAACCATTTAATGGGATTGAATTAGCAGGAGTCGAAATAGTTAATACATTTAGACCATGGTATTTACACAATGGAATAAAAGATATATCTGAAATAGAAAAAGATGAAAACGGTATGGAAATTATTGATAATGAAAATATAAATCAAGAAAAAGAAAATGAAACGGAAGTCTCACAAAGTGGTCAATCGACATCAGTAAACACTGATTTAGAAGTTACTGTTAGTGATTATGATATTCTGAAAAATTTTTTAACGTTAAAAAAAGATTATTTTACGATTCAGATAAGTACATTTAACACTTTAGGTGGTAAATTTGGGTTTGATTCTAATCAAGAATTATCAAAAGAATATGACGTAAAAATAACTTTAAATTCTAATGTAACAACAATGAATTCATTAGAATTAGTATCGTTTAAACTTAAAAATATTACAGAAGAAAACAATACGGTATTTTTATCTGAAGTAAAAAATTGGGGTGCTATTATAGGTGATTTCGCTATTGAACCAAGTAATAAATTAACTTTCGTTATTTCAATACCAGAATTAGATATAAAGTTTTTTTACGATAGAAAATATTTACGTGATTCAAAGACCTTGATTGATTTCGTAAATTAATTTATAGGTTATAAAAAAGTAATCCATGATACTTGAGACAAAGCGTCCTTTATCTGGTACAACATGTTAAAAAAACAAATAAAATGAACGAATATTTCGATAGATATAGTAGATTTAGAATTAATGAAAATATTTCACCAATTCCAGGTATTAAAATACCACTTTCTGGTGAAGATAAAAGTATGGTATATAAACAAGGCTTAACTAGACTTGACAAATTAAGTAATTTGTATTATAATAATCCGTATAGTGGTTGGCTAATCATGTTAGCCAATCCACAATACGGTGGGTTAGAATTTAACATACCAGATATGTCCATGATTAGGATTCCTTTCCCATTCGAAAGTGCAATCAATAGATACATGGGGGAAGTTAAAAATCATAAATTATTATATGGAGAATAAAATAGGGTGTAGTGCTGGTAAGTTAACAATAGTTGACCCAAACGATAGAGATGGGTTTGATTCAAGTAATAATATGTCAGTTCCTTTAGAGGATTTAAACATATCTGTTATTTTAAGAACAAGTAGAAAGGCTAGAACAGTATTAAGCACAACAGGTGAAAGTAGTTCGGTAGAAAGTTCTAGTAAAATATCTGTTAATTTCATTGAAGGAAGTGAAACAGGAGCTGGTAAATCACTAACAACTAAGTATACTGATTTAACTACGGTATTTGATAAAGGAACATTAAATAGTGAAACTTTAGGTATCACAAATATCGATATTTCTTTTAATCCATCAATGGCACCAATGATTAGTATTGATTTCGTTGATGTGAGAGGTAGCTCTATTTTTCAAAACGAGGAAAATATTTCTGGTAATAATTCAGGGAATAAATATGGCGTTTTTTTTCAATTACCATACCCGTTATTTGAGTTGGAGATAAAAGGTTATTACGGTAAGCCAGTAACTTACTGTCTTCATATGCTTAAATTTAACGCTAAATTTAATTCAAAAACTGGTAACTTTGAAATTCAATGTCAATTTGTTGGTTATACTTATGCTATGTTATCGGATTTAATTATTGGGTATATGAAAGCAATACCATATACTGAAATCGGTAAATCGATATATGCCGCCATAAATTTAAAAAGAACTTCAAAAATTTTAGATTTAAACGAGTTAATGATTGCCATTGGTAAAATAAATGAAGGTATCCCAAAAATATCAAATAATTCTGATGCGTCAAAAAATCTCAATAGTATAAACGAGGCATTAAAACTAATAGATGAAATTAAAAATAATCTAAATATTCTAGGTGTTGCTTTAGATGTTATTCCAGAGTTAGCTAGACCTGAATTTACTTTCATTATAAAACCTAATAATAAAAAACCTGATATAGTTAATAAAGCCATCAACGATTATACTTCAATGATTTCATTAAATATAGAAAAATTTAACAAACTAACAACTAATATTGTTACCCTTAAATTAATTGATTTTACTGATTTAACTACAATTGGAATAGACAAAGGTTTAACAGTATTTGAAACTAAAAAATCTTTATCTGGGTCTGAAACCGATGATTATTTAACTGGGGTAATTGGGTCATTTGATGGTATGTTACAATACAAAAAAAATATAAATAATTATCTGAATAAATATTATAAAAATGGTTTAAGTGACGATTTAGTTTTTGATGCGTATAATTTAACTAAAATATATAAAACGTTAGCTAACAGCGTTAACGAACTGAAAAAAACCGAAAAAAATACAAAGATGGTTTTGGCCGAGGAATTAAAAAATTCTTTTAGCAATAACTTAAGTTTTGAACCAACGGTCAAAAATATAACAGAGATTTTCACTGTAGCTATTGAGGTAATGATGGAAACTATCTATACTGTATCTAATGCGGCAGAACTAAATATAACCAGAACTGAAGAATTAGCAAAAAAATTCACAACCGATTTAGTTAGTTCTACAGACATTAAAAAAAATAGCATAAATAAAAATAAATTCTTTGCTTGGCCAGATTATAAAGAAAAAGAGATTGACGGTAATTTTGTTGATAAATATCTTGGTGATTATGGCGTTTTGGAAAACCCTCAATTAGTTGATGAATTAAACTTTATTGATGATTTATTAAAAGCATTTATAATTTCTCAAGAATTAACCAATCAAGTAGAAACAGAAATAGCTACGATTGAAACAACTTGGTTCCCAGTAAACCCATTAGATACTAAATTATTTAATGAACAAGAACCGTATGCCAGAACAACTTATACCACTAAAGAAGAAGTGATACGTATGATTATACACAGAGGTATAACATTTCTAGGTTATACTAATGGTAGTAACACTTTAGATGTCGAGAATAAAGAAATTGAGGTAATGGCTAAAATAGAAGTTGATGCGATAGTAAGAAACATCACAAATAAAACCCTTTTGCAGTCAATTTCTCAATTAAGTTTAGAAGATTATATTAATGTAAAAATAGATAAAAATGATGGTTTTAAAAATTTATTAATAAAAGCCGAAAATAACTACATATACGCTAACCCAAGGGCTGAAAGAAGGGAAAGCATAATACCAATTAGCGATACCTTTAGTGGTGAATGGTTAATTTCCCCAGATGAGTTAAAAGAAAAAGCTAGGTGGGATAATAATGCTAATAAAGCAACAGATAGTTTCTTTTTAACCAACTATCACGGTGATGGATTATCAAATAAAAAACCAATTGATGGAAGTATGTATATGAAAATAATCCCTGTTGATTCATTTAAAAATAACGTAAAATTATTTCCAACCTCAGATAATATTGAAACTGAAAGTTTGTTTGATTTAGCTAAAATGTCAGATGACACAGTGGATTCAACAGCTGGCTATAATTCATTTGGTGGTTCTTTGGGTATTCAAGAATATGTTAAAATGGATTTTGGTGGTAGTATTGGGTCAAAACTACCTTTAATGTACGTCTTTTACAGAAATTCAGCCAGTAAAGGTTTAAGTAGAAGCAGAAAATTATCGGCAGATAAGATTACACCACTCAAGACAAAGTATGATTTTGATAAAGAAAGTCTGATGACTACTAGAAGTACACCTAAAGAAAAAGAAAAATTTTTTTTAGATAATGAAGATAATGTTTTACATGAAGATATCGGGCTTAATAGAGAATTATTTAATGCGTTAATTAATGGTGATACATCAATTACCTTCCCATATTTTGAACAACCAGCATTCGATACTAGTTTTACTACTGGTTTTGGCACTGAAGAATATAGGAGTAGTACTGATAATCATTCTTTTTCATTATTTGGTAGTAAATTTTATTATGGTCAGAGTAGAGCAAAGATTGAATCTCAAGATGGAAGTATTTATTTCTGTGGAAATTATTCCAAAGCCTTTTTGTTTTTAAACAACTTACCTTGGAATACATCAGATGGTTCACCTTTTGAAGTAAACGAAATAAAACATTTATTCAATCAAAAAGCTGGGTTCATTCATTCTCCAAGACTATGGTGTGCTTGGGTTGGGAGCATATTATGGAGATTATCTTCAGAGGACCCAATCATTGAGGGCGGTTTATTAATTGGTGGTGGTTCTGGTGTTAGTGATGGAAACAGAACCAACGATAACCCTAAAGACCCCATATTTTGGAGTAAAAATGGTGAAACACTTTGGGATGTAACTTTTGGTGGCAACCATGATAGGGACGAGTTGTTACAGTGGCTAGAATGGGGTCTATCGTTAGGTAAAGATTACGTAAACATTGATAAAGATTCTCTCTTTAGAAGATTACCTATTCAAGTAATTGAAGAATTTAAAAACTCTTTTTTCAGTTTTGTTAATGGAACTGATGATAAGGTAAGTTGGAATGAACTTAAAAATGAACTAGAAATTTTTTCAGGCAACTCTACTGAGTTTAATTCATTTTTAAATACCATAAAAAACGCTGTAAATGAAAAAAACGACACGATAAGTGTTGTTAACTATATAAATGACAAATTTAAAAGTAAAAATTATGTTATAATGACACCTATTGGCCCCCCAAGAAATGAATCGAATGTGTCTAGTCGGGATAACGATTATTTAGCTTTAGAAATGGGTGGTAACTATGCCACTAATTCTGGGGTTAAGGCATTAATCGATGCTATGAAACAAGAAGTTATTATCGTTAACAATAATTATAAAATATGGAGGGATGAAACTGACTCTGGTAATAACAGATACATAAACTCCGTTTCTGTCGCATCATTTAACATATATTTATCGGCTCTAATTACTGAAATAAAAACACAAATTGACTCTTTTTCACCAACATTAATTAAAAGAAAAATTGAACAACAAGTTTTTGGGACAACAGATGAGAGTGTAATTAAATTTATTTTATATACAACATGTAAAAACATAAACGATAAATGGTTAGCTGGAGCTACCGACCCAAAGAATTTAATTTTTCAATGTGGTGATAGTAGTAGTAGAAGTGTGAGGAGTAAGGTAGATTTAGAACTTGCCAAAAATAATGGTCGTGATACACCAAGTCTTATTGATAGTTTTAGATTTGTCAGTAGGTCATTTCAAGACATAGGCGACAAATTATTTATCAACCCTATACCTGTTAATAACTATTTAATAAAATCACCTAACACTTCTGCATATGACGCTATTAGTGGGTTATTGGATTCAAATAAATTTGTTTTCAATGCATTACCTACTTTTGTGAACTACAAAGACCCTGAAAACCTTAAAGCCATGTTTGGGACATACCCAAATTACGAAGAAGCAATAGCAAACGGTTCATGCGGACCTAACTTTGTTTGTGTTTATGCTGGACAACCATCAAAACATTTAGATTTTAATAATTCAGAATATGGTAATGATAGTTTTGATTTTGAGTGTAATGATGGAAACGTTTCTACCGATGCACCAAATGATTTCACTACCGATATATCAGATGGGGAAGACCCAGTTGCAGTGTTTAAAGTTGCTTATGGTCAACAAAATCAAAATATATTTAAAGATATTTTATTAGACCAAAGTGAATTTATCGAAACTGATGAGTCTTTACAAATTCAAGAGGACATTTCACAAAAAGGTGGTCAAACTAATAGGTCTTTAGCTGGACAAAATATTTTTAATGTATATTCAGTCAGAAGTTACAAAGCACAAGTTGAAATGATGGGTAACGCCATGATTCAACCTATGATGTATTTTCAATTGGACAACATACCCATGTTTCATGGTGCTTATATGATTACAGGAGTAAAACATAATATAAAACCAAATTATATGTCAACAGTATTTACTGGTACAAGGACTAGATATTCTGACACACCATTGATTACGGCATATGATTTATTTATGTCACTTACTGATTCAATAGATACGGAAAATGCTGGGACTGGTGTTATAGATGGTGAAACTGGTAGTTTTAAAACTGGAAGTTATGCACCAATAATCCAAACAATAATAGAAAATGGTAGTCTTAATTCAATAATAGAAAGTAATAATATAACTTTAACTAAAATAGATAAAATAAAATATATTAGTTTTGAATTAGACCCAGATAAAAGAATGCTTACTGAGGCTGCTGTACCATTAACTAATATGTTAACTGATTGGGGTAAATGGATGAGTGAAAACGATTTCACACCAGTTTCTGGTTCTGGAGATAACGCTATACATGCATATATAACCTCTATGTATAGAGTGAGACCCAAACAAAACTCACCACATGGTTGGGGTATTGCTGTTGATTTACAAATGTTTAGGCGAAATGGTTCGGAAGGTATTTTTAGAAATGAATTCACCACTGGTAGCCCAGCTAAATTTTTTAATTTTGAAGAAAACCCAGCAATTGGTTGGTTATATAGAAATTCTTACAAATATGGTTTCGTACAACCATATTGGGCCAACGATGGTCAAGGATTAGGTAAAGTAAATGGTGAAGAACACTGGCATTGGGAATATCATGGTAAATCAGCTATTTGTATGTTAAGGAATAGACCAATACCAGGTGCTGGAGGCAATAAAGCCTCTGACAATCCATTGTCTGAAATAAAAGAAGAATTAATTAAACCATTTGTTAAAAACCCTAAAGGCAAAGATGGAAAAGAAGCGGTATACATTGGGTGTAATTATAAGACAATCAACGCCAGTGATAGACAAAATGGTATAGAAGGAGCGATTGGGTGTAAATCACCAAAATATGATTTTAAATTCCAAAATCCAATCCCAGAACCTACACTAATTGGTTATAATACGACAGTTAATAAAATTAAATTAATAACATCCGATATTGGGTTAGGTAAGGCTGTTTTTGCTATTATGTTTGCGGAAGCTAGTAAAAATGCAGAAAGAACTAGCTTCAAATCAGCTGGTGGTTTTAATTATTCTGGTGTTCAGACGGATGGTGGTAAATGGGGTTCACCTGGGATTACTGGTCAATATTGTAGAGTTGATAGTGGCGGTAAAACAAGAGCGTTTGCTGTATTTGATGATGATGATGGTTTCTTAAAATTTATGGTTGATAGAGTCAGAAGTAAAGGATTCAATAGTGATAATGCTAATGATTGGGTAACAACATATATTAATCGATGGTGGTCACCAGCGGATAAAGCTAATTTTAATTTAGGAACACCTACATTTAATCAAAAATTAGCTATTTATAATTCAGCTATTAAAAGATGGGACCAATTTGCATAATTTAAAATAATTTAGTAACTTTGCTTTATGAAAATAGCAAATATAGTCTCAACACATTCAGTAAATGTAAGTAAAGCATTTAATATTGTGGGTTCCATGGATGAAATCATCCATGGAATACCCACTTTAATTTTAGGGTTTTATTATGTGAACAATAATTATCCAGATTTTGATATTTTGGAGAGAAAATTGGGTGAAAACCTATATTGGACATTCAAAAAAACAGAAAGAAGAGATAAATACGAGGAAGATTTGAGATGGTTTGTTAATTTAGTGGTATCACAATTATTTGATAAAATTTCATATGTTTTTGTAGACGTAATACAATTTTCAGACATTACCATTAAAAAAATAGTGAAAAAATTCTTTAATATGGAGAATAAAATAAGCTATCAAAATGGTCAAATGATTTATATATATGCGGAAAATATTATACTAGGGATAGATTTAAAATTATTGAGATTTGTAGGTATAAATGTTTCTAAGATTAAAAATAAAATTAAGGCTAAAAGTTCTGTGTTTTTCACAGATGATACCATATTTATAGAGGATAAAACTAATATAACTGGACTTGAAAATAATGTTCGTTATACACCATTTTTATTTTCAATAACAAACAATGAAGAAAACAGTCCTACTAGCATCATTCATAAATCCAAATAAAATCGATTATTTTCTAAACTATTTAGAAAATGATTTTAATATAAAAAAAAATAAAGTTTTTATATTTAAAAATATAGATGATGACTCAAAACTAATTTTTACTTTTAGAGTAAACGTATTGAAGGATGAACCAATAAATATAAAAGAAATGTTCCCAAATTCAATCATAATCCATAAAAGATTAAACGTTTTATACACAATAAATGGTTTAAATCTTTTAATAAAAGAAAAATATCCAGACACCTATGATTTTATTGAAAACAAAACAGTAAAATTAAATTGGAGTGAATACAATAATAAAATAATATTAATTAGTAATAAAGAACTTAAAATTTTAAGTATAAGTCGAGTTTTTAATTAAATTAAGATATTTATATATAACAATAATTTAAATAAAAAATTAATTTAATATGGAAGATAAGAAACAAAATAACAAAAAAACACAACTAAATAGTGATTTAGACGAATTTTTAGATACTACCAATGAATATAAACCAAATTGTCCTGATGGTGTTTGCATTATCAAAGGTGATAGAAGTTTGGTTGAAAGAATAAATAAAAAAATAATTACAGAAGACGGAAGACAACTATTATACTAATGTTTAAAAAAACTAAACTAAACCCAGAATTACTGAAAGAAGAATTGAAACGTTTTAAAGTATTAGAAAGTTATGATTTCTACCAAGAAAGGAAAGAAGAACCAAAGTACGATGAGGGGTTATACGAAGCTGAAGAAGAAGAAGAAACAAATGAGGATTTACCACCTACAGATAATGAACCTGATAGCGACATAGATATGGCAGCTGCTGGTGAAATTGGTGATGAACTAGGGTTAGATGCTGACCCAGAAGCCCCAGTTGGAGAACTCCCAGAACCAGAAGCGGAACCAGAAGGAGAGTTAGAACCAGAGACTCCAGATGAATTAGGAGAACCTATGGAAGAACCAGTTGATGACGAAGTAGAGATTGACGTTACTTCTTTAGTTCAAGGCTCAGAAGAAGCTAAATCAGCGGCAGAAGAAGCCAGTAAAAACTCAGAAATGTTGTTATCAAAATTAAGTGATTTAGAAAACAGAATTGCTAAAATGGATGCCGTTTCAAGTAAAATTGAAAATTTAGAAAAAGAAATTATAAAAAGAAACCCAACACCAGTTGAAAAACTAGAGATGCGTTCACTAGATTCATTTCCATACAGCCAGAAATTAACTGACTATTGGAAAGATAAAGAAGGAGCATATGATGTTATGGGTAATGAAGAAATAAAAAAGAAAGAATACGTTCTTAAAAAAAGTGATGTAGATTATTCTTACAGTGAACCAAACGTTAAAAAAAGTTTTGGTTTTGACGATAATAAATTCGAAGAAGAAGATGATAACGAATTTTAAATAAAAAAAAGTTGTTAAAAATATTTTTATTAGTATCTTTGTATGTAATTATTACGATACGATTTACTTTTAAATAAAATTAATTATATTTATATGTAATTACACATAAGCATAACAAATAAAGCAAAAAAACATGAGCACAGGACAAGACAAATTACTAGCTATGATAGCACAGTACGAAAAAAACAACTCACCAAAGTTTGAGAAAAAAGAAGTAAAGGTTTATGATTTAGCCAACTACTTTACAACTTATCTCCCAAAAGGAACAAACTCAGCCACAAAACAAATCAGAATTATCCCTACGGAAAGTGGTTCACCTTTTCAAGATTTTTTTGGACATAAAGTTCAAGTAGATGGTGAATGGAAAACATTTGCATGTTTAAAAGCCGAAAATAATGAAGCGTGTCCATTTTGTGAAGCACGAGAAGCATTGATGGCTACTGGTAAAGATTCTGATAGAGAATATGCAAAAAAGTACAACCAAAAACAAATGTATATTGTTAAAGTAATTGATAGAGAGAACGAAGCAGATGGAGTTAAATTCTGGAGATTTAATCACAGTTACAGTAAAGATGGTGTTTACGATAAAGTTATCGGTATTTTAAATGCGATTAAAAAAGATATTACTGACGAAGAAACTGGTCGTGATTTATTATTAACAATCACTAGAAACTCAAGAGACATCGCAATCGTATCTGGGATAGCTACTTTGGACCCAACCCCATTAACTTTAGACCCAGCACTTAAAGAATTGTGGGTAAATGATACTAGAACTTGGAGAGATGTTTACGCTGAAAGAAATTACGAATATTTAGAAATTATAGTAAATGGTGGAATTCCTGTATGGGACAAAGAAGAAAAGAAATTCGTAAACAGTTTAACCAAAGACAAGGTAGAAGAAACTAAAGATGTTAATTCAGGTATTGAAAGCGTTAAAAACAAAATGCAACTTACCACTACCGCTGTAGAAGAAAATAAAGTTGATGTAGATGAAAATGATGATTTACCATTTTAGTGAACCTAAAATAAAATAAAACAAAAAAAGAGGTGTATAACCTCTTTTTTTATCTAAAATAATTAAATTTTAAAAATAAGTTAAATGATTAAAAAGCATCCAGAAAAGAAACCATTAACCAAAGTTGGGTTTAGTAACAAAGATTTCAAAAAAAGTATTGGGTTAGGTGAACAAGTAGTTAAGGAAAAAGAATTAACATGGTTACCTTTCAAAAAAGCATTCCATGACGCTGTCGGATTACCAGGAGTACCAAGAGGTTATACATCACAATTTAGAGGGTTTTCAGACGTTGGTAAATCAACTGGAATTTATGAATCGTTAGCTGGTGCCCAAAAAATAGGTGACTATTGTATAATCATAGACACTGAAGGTAGTTTTAATTGGGAACACGCCAGACTAGTTGGTTTTAATTTTAATGAAACAGTAGACGAAGAAACGGGTGAGATTTTAGACTACGATGGTGACGACTTTATGTATTTTGGTGGTAGTGATTTATTAGCATTATATCAAAACTTTGATTATAAAGACGCTAAAATGAAAACTACACCTCAAAGATATATCCCAGTTGTTGAAGACGTTGCAAAATTAATAAACGAGTTGTTAGATAAACAAGAAAAAGGTGAGTTACCATACAATTTAGTCTTTCTTTGGGATTCAATTGGTTCTATAGGTTGTTATCAAGGTGCGGTTTCAAACACGAACAACAATCAATGGACTGCTGGAGCACTTAAAAGAGAATTCGAATCAATATTAAATTTTAGAATACCAGCTTCAAGACGTGAAAGTTCTTTATACACAAACACATTTGTTGCGGTTCAAAAAATATGGTTAAGACCTAATGCGGTCGGACAACCAACGGTTATGCATAATGGTGGTGAAGGATTTAAATACGGTGTAAGATTAATTTTCCACATGGGTGGTATGACAACTTCATCAAGTAAAAAATTAGATGCTGTAAGTGGTGGTCAAAGCTATAATTTTGGTGTCAGAACTGATATTAAGTGTGTTAAAAACCACGTAAATGGAATCGAATATTCTGGTTCTATTTGTTCAACACCACACGGTTTTTTAAATCCAGATGAAAAAAACAATTATGTTAAAGTTAATAAAGACTTTATCAATGCTAAGTTAGGTACTAATTTTGAAGAATTCGAAGTTACGGAAGAAACTATCCCTGAAGAAAGCTTCAGTAAATAAAAAAAAACAAAAGAATATTAATTTTTAAATTATTTATTTTGAATAAAAGACCACCAAAAAACGGTGAAGTAGTAAAAAAAATACAAAACACTTTACTCATAGATGGTTCAGCATTGTTTAAAACTAGTTTTTTTGGAGCTAAAAATAGTTATAATAATAATGGGCAACATATAGGCGGTATTTACCAATTTATTACTATATTAAGGATGTTACTATCAGAAGACGTATATCATAGAGTATACGTCTTCTGGGATGGTAATTTCAGTGGTAAACTAAGGTATGATATATACAAACCATACAAAAGTGATAGAGGTAAAGATTACATCAACGGCACTAAACCAATAGATGAATCCGAACTATTACAAAGAGAAGTTGTTTGGGAATATTTAAATGAAATGTATATCAGACAGTTAAAGGATGATATAATAGAGGGTGATGACTTTATCGCTTATTATTGTTTAAATAAAAAAGAAAACGAAAAAATAACCATAGCGACTAACGATAGAGATATGGCTCAGTTAGTTAAGGAAAAAATAAAAATTTATTTCTTAGATTTGAAAAAATACGTTGGGATAGACAATTTTTCTTCGTACTTTTGTTACCATAGAGACAATGCTGTACTAATGAAAACAATAATTGGCGACAATTCTGATTCAATTAAAGGTATAAAAGGTGTTGGGGAAAAAACGCTAATAAAATTATTCCCAGAAATAACTAACCGAAAGTTCTCTATTGAAGAGTTATTAGTTGAGGCTAAGATATTAAGCGATGAAAGAGTTTTAACTAAAAAGAAACCTTTATTGGCTTTAGAAAACTTACTATATTCCATTACAGATGGTGTTCAAGGTACTAAGGTATATGAAATAAATAAACAATTAGTTGACCTTAGTTCTCCAATGATGACTAATAAAGGAATAGCTAATTTAGAAACCTTGATTGAAGGGACATTAGATGATAGTGGTAGAGAATTAAAAAACGTACTATCTTTTATGAAAAGAGATGGTTTAGATATAGTAATTGGTGAATATAGATATCCTGATTATTTAGTTCCGTTTAAGAACTTAATTGCAAGAGAAAAAATAAAATTTTAATATAAATAATTAATAATAAACAAATGGAAAATAACAAAGAAGCGTTTAAAAAATTCGACAATGATAGGTTTGAATTTATCCTTTATGTAAACAATAATATTGTTTGTCAACGAGGTTTTCATATTTTTGATTTTGATGAAAACATGACAAACATGAAAGAAATGTTAGATGAAGTTTCAGGTATGCATTTAAACGATTTAGGTAGATTAGGTATAATCCCTACATTTTTAAAAAAACAATCGAATGATTATATGTGGTCCAATTACAACCCGTACATTGACCAATCGCAAGAAACTTATAAATCACCACCAAAAAAAATGGATGAGTTTAAGTTTCAATTTCTTTTAGATAAAGAAGTTCGTGGGGAATCAATCTTTCCAAATGAGTTTTTTCACTTATCATTAAAAGTGAATGTAAACATAAAAGAGATAATCCCAGAAATAATTTATGAAATTAGAGAATGTTTTAGTAATAGAAAATTTACTAATAAAAGATAAATTTATATCAAAGTTTGAATTAATAATTAAAAAAATGATAAATGGCGGTGTTAGATAGAGATAGTTTTGGTTATTTAGGTTACGATTATCAAATTAGACTAATTGCACAATTTATAACGGATAGAAAATTTAGTGAATCTATTTTAGATATCGTTGACCCAAATTATTTTGCTGACTCGTATTTGAAAATAATTGTTGCTACAATTAAAGATGCACATAGAATTGATAACATAGTACCAGATATTGGTAGTCTACAATTTAGATTATTAGAAGAAGTTAAAGACGATATACAACAAAAATACGTCATTGCACAACTTAGAAAAATACAAGAAGCCGATTTAAATGATACATTAAAAGTCCAAGACATGGCTATGAGGTTTTGTAAACAGCAAGACATGTTGAAGACTTTAGTGAATGTTGAAAAACTAAATAAAAGTGGTGGATTGGATAATTTCGACCAAATCGAAGCTATGTTAAGAAAATCACTCGAAGTTGGTGATAACAAAGACCAAGGAATGAGTGTCTATGACAACATAAGTAGTGTTTTAGATGTTGATTTTAGGAAACCAATACCAACTGGTATTTCTGGGTTAGACGAAATAATGGATGGTGGTCTATCCAAAGGTGAATTAGGTGTTATATTAGCACCATTTGGTGTTGGTAAAGCACAAGGTGTTTCGAGTAAAATTTATACTCCAAGTGGTTATTGTTTAATGGGTGATATTAAAGTTGGTGATAGGGTAATTAATAGGTTAGGTAGACAAACAAATGTTACTGGGGTTTACCCACAAGGTATCAGACCAATTTACCAAGTAAAGTTTAATGATGGAACATCAACAATGTGTGATAAAGAACACTTATGGTCAGTTAATCAACAAACTAAATTGGACCCAAACGATGATTTTACTGTTATGAAAACCAGTGATATTATTGAAAAGTTAAATTCTGACCCTAAAGGTGAGTTTAACTATAAGATTCCAACAGTTAAACCAGTTATTTTTGACGAAAAAGAATTACCGTTAAACCCATACCTTTTGGGGTTATTAATAGGTGATGAATACTTCAAGTCTTCTATAATAGTAACTAAAGATTTTGAACTGATAGAATACATTAAACAAAGTATGAGTGGTGATTCAACATACGGTGTTGAAATGTATAAAGATGATGTTATCGTAACCATAAATCAAATCACCGATGTAATAAAAAAACTTGGGTTATTTGATTCGTCATCTAATAATAAATTTATACCTAAAGAATATCTATATAACTCAATTAACAATAGACAAGAGATTCTACAAGGGTTATTAGATAACGATGGTAGTGTTGGAAAAGATGGTAGTGTTGGATATAATACCGTTTCTAAACAGCTATGTGATGACGTTAAAGAATTAGTTCTATCTTTGGGTGGTTCTTGTTTAGTTTCTAATAAAGTAGGGGAATTAACTTATAGATTAGTTATTTCATTTCCTAAAGAAAATGGTGTAGTTCCATTTAAATTAAACAGTAAGTTAGTCAGAGTGGTTAATAACGATAACCACTCTGACAATAAGTTCATAGAAAGTATTGAATATTCACATGATGAAGAAGCTAAATGTATTATGGTTGATGACCCAGAGCATTTATATGTTACAGACGATTTTATCGTCACACATAATACAACAATGATGACAAAAATAGCGAATACTGGAGCTAATGATGGTTATAATGTTTTACAAATATTTTTCGAAGATAACCCAAAAGTTATTCAAAGAAAACACTTATCTTGTTGGACAGGCATCCCTCTAAATGATTTGTCGTCACATCATGATGAAGTTATGACGATTGTCGCTGAAAAACAAAAGCTAGGTGATTTAAGATTAGTAAAATTTTCAAGCGATGGGACAACAATACCTATGATTAGACAATATATCCGAAAATTAATCGCACAAGGGTTTAGACCAGACTTAATCTTATTAGACTACATAGATTGCGTTGAACCATCAAGAAAATTTGATGATATAAACGCTGGTGAAGGAAGTGTAATGAGACAATTTGAGACGTTGTTATCTGAACTAGATATGGCTGGTTGGACAGCGGTTCAAGGAAATCGTTGCGTGCGAATAGATACTGAGGTTCAAATAATTAGGTTGGGTAAAACAGAAATAAAGAATGTTATTGAGGGTGATGAAATATTAACAAATGATGGGTATAAAAAAATTACTACTGTTTTTCCAATAGAAAAACAACCAGTTTATAAAATTAAATTAAAGTCTGGTAAGGAAATATTTGTTTCTAGTAAACATGAATTCCCAGTTAAATGTGGTAAATTAAGGTCAATATCTACTGGGTTAAGTGTTGGTGATAAATTATTAACTAAAAAATAGTGTAAATATTTCTATTTCTGTTACTATTTAATTAGTAAGGATTATGGAGTTAAAAAAAAATAAATGATAGAACACAATTTAAACTTAGACGATTTTGAGTTAGATGAAATTGAATCAATAGAATTAATCGGAGAAGAGGACACCATTGATATAACAGTAGAGGAAACACATATGTTTTACGCTAATGATATCTATACACACAATAGTTCTCTTTCAGCAGAAGTGGTGGAAGCAAACCAAATGGGTGGTTCTATTAAAAAAGGTCAGATTGGTCACTTTATCGTGTCAATCGCTAAAACTTTAGACCAAAAAGATGATGGTACAGCAACTATGGCAATACTTAAATCTCGTTTTGGTAAAGATGGTGTTATATTTCAGGATATTAAATTTGATAATTCAAGGATTCAAATCGATATGGGTGAAAGTAAAGGTGCTAGGACAAAAAAAGAGCATACTGAAGATAAAAGTGTAAAACAGCAATTAAGAGTTAATACATTATTTGCAGCGGCTAAGGCACAAAAAACAAAGACCGAAGTAATGGAGGGGTTAATAGTCCCAGTATAAATAAATAAAAACAAACAAACAAACAAAAAATGAGTAATATTAGTGGAGTAGAAGAAATAGAACCAATCTTAGTTAAAAATTCGGACCGTTTTGTTATTTTCCCAATTGAACATGAAGATATTTGGAAATATTATGAAATATCTTTAGAATCAATGTGGACGGTAAAAGAAGTTGATTTATCTAAAGATATTGACGATTGGAATAATAAATTAACTGAAAATGAAAGGTTTTTCATTAAAAACGTATTAGCTTTTTTTGCTGCCTCAGATGGTATCGTAAATGAAAACTTGGCAGAAAATTTTTTAAAAGAAGTTCAGTATACTGAAGCATCATTCTTTTATGGTTTTCAAATTATGATGGAAAATATACACAGTAATATGTATTCACTATTGATTGATACGTACATCAAAGACACCAAAGAGCGAAATGAATGCTTTAAGGCGATAGAATATATGGAACCAGTCAAGAAGAAGGCTGATTGGGCTTTAAAATGGATTGAATCCGAATCATTTGCTGAAAGATTGGTGGCTTTTGCTGCTGTTGAAGGAATATTTTTCAGTGGTTCTTTTTGTAGTATATTTTATTTGAAATCAAGAGGTTTGATGCCTGGATTATGTGATAGCAACGCATTCATTTCAAGAGATGAAGCACTACATTGTGATTTTGCTATTCACTTATTGAATAATCACATCGTAAACAAACCATCTAACGAAAGAATTAAAGAAATTTTCTTGTCAGCATTAGAAATTGAAAAAGAGTTTATTACCGAATCTTTACCAGTTTCTCTTATTGGTATGAATTCTGAATTAATGAAAAGATATTTAGAATTTGTTGTTGATGGTTTATTGGTTCAACTTGAATGCGACAAAGTTTTTAACACTAAAAACCCATTTGAATTTATGAACCAAATTGCTTTAAAAACAAAACAAAACTTTTTTGAAGGTCGTTCAACAGAGTACAAATCAGCTGATTTAAGTGGACCTATTTCATTTGATGAAGAAATTTAATAAAAAAAAATATGCAAGTAATTAAAAGAAACGGGAATAAGATTGATTTTAACCCGAATAAAATTCTAACAAGAATTAAAAAACAATCAGAAGGATTAAAAGTAAATGCGGATGATGTATTTATTAAAGTAACACAAGGTATTGCGGATTTAATGACAACTAATCAATTAGATGACTTAATTTCTGTTGTGGCCGAATCTTTAGCAATGAATCATCCAGATTACTCAATATTAGCCGCTAATATTTCAATAACTAAACTTCATAAGGAAACTGAGGAATCGTTTATGAAAGCGACTAAAAAGATGTATAACGCTGGTCTATTAAGTGAGGTTTACTTCAATAAAGTAAAAGATAATATCGAATTAATTGAGTCAGCAATTGATTATAAAAGAGATTTTCATTTTGATTATTTTGGGTGGTGTTCTTTAAAAGATATTTATCTTCTAAAATTGAAAAACGGTTCAATCGTTGAACGACCACAACACTTATATGTTAGGGTTGCTTTAATGATAACGGGAACACCAGAAGACTTTTTAGAGAAGTATGATGATTTAAGCTTTCAAAAAGAAAGTCCAGCAACACCTTTAAAAATTAACATTGGTACCACAATTGGACAAATTGCATCATGTAACTTATCAATAATTCCAGAGGATTCAACTGATGGTTTATTAAATATTTTATCTAGAATTGCAATTTCATCGTCAAAGGCAGAGGGTATCGGATTAGCTGTTTCTAACATGCGTTCTAAAGAAAGTAACGTTGGTAAATCTAACGGAAAAGCTGGTGGTATTTTGAAATATTTAAAAATTGTTAATGAAACACTTAGGTTTTGGAATCAACGTGGTAAACGACCAGGTTCCTGTGCAATCTACATCGAACCATGGCATAAAGATGTATTTGATGTTTTAGATATTAGAAAAAAAACAGGTGATGAAACAATGAGGGCCAGAGATTTATTTTCGGCCTTATGGAATACAGATAATTTCATGAGAGCAGTTGAATCTGGAGGAGATTGGTATCTATTTTGCCCAGATGACATAAAAGAAGCTGGTCTAAAACCATTTTATGAAATATATGGTGTTGAATTTGAAGAAGAATACGACAAAGCTGTGGCTTTAGGTATTGGAACCAAGATAAAAGCTTATGATTTATGGTTAAAAATATTAGAAGCCCAAATTGAGACTGGTATGCCTTACATGTGTCACAAAGACCATGCTAATAAAAAATCGAACCAAAAAAACGTTGGTATGATTCATTCAAGTAATTTGTGTGTTGATGGTGAAACAATTATTAAAACAAAATATCATGGTAAGGAAGTTGATTTTAATATTTCCGATGTTGTTAACGATTTTAATGTAGAACACGGTATAGAAGTATTAAGTTATAATATTGAAACAAATAAACCAGAATATAAAAAGATAACAAATGCTGCCTTAATGAATGAGTCAGCTGATGTTTTAAAGATAACTGATGAGGAAACTGGTAAACATATTATTTGCACACCAGAACACCAAATATTCACAAAAAATAGAGGATATGTGTTAGCTAAAGATTTAGTTGAGACTGATGTATTAGAAATATTAAATACAAAAACGTAAAATGATAAAAATAGAAAAATTAAAAGAAAATAAAAAGGTGTATGACATTACAGTTGAAGGTAATAGTAATTTCTTTGGGAACGGTATCTTAGTACATAATTGTGCAGAAATTATGGAATCGACTGATTATCAGACAACTGCGATTTGTACGCTTACAAGTATCCCAGTACATAAATTTATTAAAGATGGTAAATATGACTTTATTGAGTTAGGAAGGGTTGCTCGTTCAATAACTAAATCACTTAATATCGCAATTGAGGTCAATGAATATTCTACAAAAGAAGGTAGAAAAGGTGGTTTAGAGCAAAGAGCATTAGGAATTGGTATTCAAGGATTAGCCGACACATATGCGATATTAAAACTTCCTTTTACTTCAGAAAGTGCAAGGAAATTAAATAAAAACATTTTTGAAACCATTTATTATAATGCACTTAAGGAATCTTGTAATTTAGCTAAATCAAGTGGTTTAAAATATCATGGGTATGAAGGTTCACCTATTTCTGAGGGTGTTTTCCAATGGGAAATGTGGGGAATAAATGAAGAAGATTTATCTGGTCTTCATGATTGGAAACAATTAAGAGAAGACATAATTAAATATGGTGTTAGAAATTCTTTAGTAACAACAGCACCACCAACTGCTAGTTGTCAAGTTATTGGAACTAGAATACAAACCGAAAACGGTGTTAAATCCTTTAAAGATATATTGGAAGAAAATAATATCGATTGGTCAGCTTTAGAGGACAACAATTTACAACAATGGTTACCATTAAAACCTTTTAATGTAAAAACCACTAATGGTTACGAAGAAGTTGATAAAATTAAATACAATGCGTATTCAGAAGTGTACAAAATAGAAATGGAAGATGGTTCTATTTTTGAGGCAACACCAAACCATAAGTTTAAGGTAAATAGAGATGGTCAAGAAACTTGGGTTGAAGTTAAAGACCTCTTATTAGATGACGATATTTTAAATATTTTCGAATAACCCTCGATGTTTTGTTATCAAATAAAAAATATTAATAAATTAAGAAAAAAAAAATGAAAATAAAAAAAATATCTAAAGGAGAAGTAAAACCAACATGGGATATTGAAGTACCTAATGTAAATCATTATATAATGGAAAACGGTTGTGTTAGTCATAACTCAGCTAGAGTAATTGGGGCAAACGAAGCATTTGAACCATTTACGTCAAATCTTTATGTTAGAAAAGTAACTGGTGGTGAATTTGCGATGGTAAATAAACATCTAGTAAGGGACTTAGAAGCTGAAGGATTATGGAATAGAGATATTTTACAAGAATTAATTAAAAGTGAAGGAAGTGTTCAAAATATTTCAGCAATTAGTCAAGATTTAAAAGACATTTACAAAACAGTTTGGGAGTTGTCACAAAAATCTTTAATAGAAATGTCAGCTGAAAGAGGTCCATTTATTGACCAATCACAGAGTTTAAATTTATTCTTCGCTACTCCAACGGTAGGTAAATTAACAACAGCACATTTTCTAGCTTGGAGATTAGGGTTAAAAACTGGACAATACTATTTAAGAAGTCAACCAGTTGAAATGAAAGCTAAACACTTAGCTATTGACATGAGTAAAGTAAAACAACCAGAAAAACCGACAGAAAGTCAATTTGAGTGTGAAGGTTGTTCTACGTAAAATAAAACAAAAAGTAAAAGGGAACCAATTGGCTCCCTTTTTTAATTCCTATATTTACTTATAAAAATTAAATGTTATTATATTTATAAATTAAAGAATAATATGGCAAGATTTATAAATATAAACTACCCGTTTAAAGATAGCGATAAAGGACATTTTTTGGCTTTGAATGATAATGATACCCAAGCAGTAAAAGCTGACCTACTACATCTAATTCTTACTAGAAGAGGTCAAAGACTTTATAAACCAGATTTTGGTACAGATTTAATGAAGTTTATATTCGAACCAAATGACGAATTAACAATGAGCGGAATTAAAGAAGAAATCCACAACGTAATAAAAGCATATTTCCCCCAATTGACAATTGATGAACTTTCAATTGTTGAATCAGAAGAAAGTGACCATGCGGCAACACTAACAATAAGATATTCAATAACAGACGATGTATTTACAACATCAGATATGATTGTTGTAAACATATAAACAAAATAGTAAAAAATTTTAAAATATATTTTTTATTACCAGAGTCATAAATTCGATAAATACCTCTTTCTAACATTATGTCATGTTCTGACTTGGTTTTATCATAACCATCTTTAACTAACAAATCTTTTCGGTAATTAAACCTATATTTCCTTTCTTTATTTATAATATAAAAATAGCTAGGTTTCGAGTCATGAATAAATTCAAAACCTAATTTTTCATATAAATTACCAACACTCCATCGTTTATCGGCATAACTAATAACTTCTTTTGGGTTATAATTTTTTATAAAATATTTAAATAATTTATCGGCCCCACCAATTACACTCGTATCTAACTCATTGACAAATCTAAGTAATTCATATGAGTTTTCTTTTTTATTTTGACCTAAAATCTTTCTTAAATTACCAAAAGTCATTAAAGAAACTAACTTGTTTTCATAATATAACCCTAACCTAATACTTGAATTACTATATCCTTGTAAATGATTATTAATTAAAAATTCTCTGACTTGTTTTGTTGATACCTCTTTTATTTCACATTTTCTACCATAAACTCTTTTTTGTGTTAAACCAAGAATATTTTTAAGTCTAGATTTAACAATATCTTGTTTATTTAACCATTCATCCTCAAATATGTGTATTAATTGAATATCTTGTTCTGAACATAATTGTGTTTTATTGAGGTGGTAATTTTTATCTTTATATATTTCGGAATGCCAATATAACCCATTATATTCAATAGCTATTTTATGGTCTGGTAAATAAATATCTAATTCAAATGATTTTATTATTTTTCTAGTATTCTCTATAATTTTAACGTCAAGTGATTTTATAAAAGTCTTTATTTCAATTTCATGAGACGATGTACCATTATTTGAACATTTAATACAACCATTTCCTTGTCTATGTGAATCAACCCTTTGATTAAATTCACCATGAATAGGACAAATTATTTCGACTTCACCCTGAGAGTTATTGTAGATTACTTTTGAGTAATCATATTTATTATTATGAACTATACTACATATAGTTTTAAAAGTGTCGGTATTGTATATTTTACCTAAACATTCAAAACAACCTTGCTCTTTGGATAGATGGTTATTTGGTGTTTGTTCGAATTCACCATGAATAGCACAAATTATAGTGACTTTAGTTCTAGAATTAGTATAAACAACTTTTGAATAATCGTATTTATTGTTATGTATTTTTTGAGCTTTAGATATAAATAACTTTCCATCCATTTTAATTGTACCACCACAGTACATACATCCTCTACCAGATAAATGATTATCTGGCGTTTGTTCGAATTCACCATGGATAGGACAAATTATTATAACCTTAGTTTTAGTGTTCTTATATATAACCTTTGAGTAATCATATTTATCACTATGTACCTCATTAGCCTTTTGAATAAAGAATTCGATTGTGTTCTTCTGTTTATCACTAGTTTTACTTGAACCACATTTTGGACAACCTTGTTTATTACAAATGTGTTTATTAGGTTTCTGTTCAAATTCACCATGCTCACTACATATTATCTTAAGTTTAGTGTTATTATCTATATAAACTGAATTAGTATAATCATATTTACTGTTATGTATTTTATTTGATTCTAAAATAAAATCTTCTATTGTCTTTTTTTTCATACTTATTGTTTCTTTATTATAACTACGCAAATGTACGAAAAAATAATTAATTATTTGTAAATAAACAATTATTTACAAATAAAGTTAAATGATTATATTTATTTATAAATAATTAAGATGGCAAATAAGGGAATCGGTTATACGGCAAGAAATTTCGCAGATATACGTACTGAATTAGTAAGTATGGTTAGACAATATTATCCAGATATTTTTAACGATTTTAATGATGCATCAGTAGGTATGATGCTTTTAGAATTAAACGCTGCCGTTGGAGATATGTTATCGGTAAATACTGATAGGATGTTCCAAGAAACGCAAATAGACTATGCTAGAGAAAGAAAGTCAGTTTTGTCAATGGCTAGAACTTTTGGGTTAAAGATACCTGGAAAAAGACCTAGTGTTACTATTGTTGATTTTAACATAACTGTTCCAATAAACGGTGATACTTTTGACCTATCATACACACCAATAATTAAAAGTGGTGCTCAAGTTTCTGGTGGTGGTAAAGTATTTGAAACCACATCAGACATTGATTTTTCTAATCCATTTACACTTGGTGGTATTCCAAACAGATTAATAATACCAAATTTTAATTCAAATGGTAATTTAATTAACTATACTTTAATAAAAAGAGAAATAGTAACTAACGGTTATACTAGAATTTTAAAAAGAGTGTTAACGCAAGGTGATGTGAGACCTTTTCTTGAGATAATATTACCAGAGGACAATGTTCTATCAATTGATTCAGTTATTACCTTACAAGGCACTAGTTTTAGTTCAGAACCAACAATAGATAAATTTGTTGATGCTAACAATAGATGGTATGAAGTAGATGCGTTGGCTGAAGATAAAATATTTGTAGAAGATATAACTAAAATATCTGACGCTTCTATGGCAAGACCAGGAAAATGGATTTCAGTCACAAAAAAATTCATCAGTGAATACACTGATTTAGGTTTTACAAAGTTAATATTCGGTGCTGGTACGCAAGATACTAGTAGTTTAAATGAATTCGATTCAAATGCGGCTTTAGTGAATCAAATTGGTAATTTTATTAATAATTTGTCATTGGGTACCGTTCCGAGTGCTAACAATACTATGTTTATTAGATACAGAGTAGGTGGTGGTGCTAACACTAATTTAGGTCCAAACATAATTAATAGTCTAGGTATTTTAAATCTAATCATTAACGGTGTTGACCAAGCAAAAAATAAAGCTGTAAGGGATTCATTAAAGGTAAACAATTTATTTCCAGCTTTAGGTGGTAAAGATGCACCAAGTGTAGATGAAATAAAACACATGGTACGTTATAATTTTGCTTCTCAAAATAGAGCGGTTACAATTAAAGATTACCAGACCAGAATATCTAAAATGCCAGGAAAATTCGGTATACCCTTTAGATGCGGTGTGTTAGAAGAACAAAATAAAATAAAAATATATATTTTAGGTCTAGATAGTAACGGTAAATTATCAAATAATTCTACTAGTGTTCTAAATGAAAATATTGTAACCTATTTAGCTGACTATAAAATGCTTAATGATTATATTCAGGTTAGTAATGGTAGAATTGTTAATTTAGCTTTTGAGGTTGATTTATACATCGACAAACAATTCCCACAAGCTCAAATTATGAGTCAAGTCATAACTGAGATTAGAAATTATATGGATATAAATAAATTTCAAATGGGTGATAATATATATATGTCTCAATTAATAGAACTAATTAACAATGTTGGTGGTGTGTTAAACGTTATGGATATTAGAGTAATAAATAAGGTTGGAGGTGAGTATAGTTTAAATGAAATTTCTCAAGAATATATTGACCAGCAGACTAGAGAAATATCTTTATCTAGTGACGCTACTGTATTTGGCGAACCAACAACAATGTTTGAAATTAAGAACCCATCAAAAGATATTCAAATTCGTGTTAGGTAATATTTTCCTTTTGTAAAATAAACATTATATTTAATAAAAAAAAATATGGGTTGTGGATGTAAAAGTGATACTATTAGTGATAATCTTGTAGTGTCGGATAAAAAAATGAGGGGGGATGACTCCAATATAATTAAATATATTATTAAATTTATCGGATTTTTGATTGGTTTAATGTTATTACCGATAATAATGTTGGCGGTTATATGGTTTATGTTTGATGTGATTGTTTTAAATAAAAAAGTTGATTTCGTTCAAAGTATTAATAAATGGAAAAAACTTTATAATAAAAAAGATAAAAATAACGAAGACGATTATTACGATGACGAAGATGACGAAGATGACGAATATTTAATGTTAAACGTTGAGGATATAACGAATAAATAAAAAAAACAAAATATGTCTAACAACACTGTTAGGATTAGGACTAAGCCTAATGGAGGGGATAAATATTTAAAGGTAAAACTAGAACAAGATTTTGATTTTATTGAGATTCTTTCACTAAAAATATCACAAGAAGATGCGTATAGAAACTTTTGTTCTGATTACGGTGTTGTTACTGGTAGGGTGATAATGAATAGTGGTTTTGGTGTTCCAAACGCCAAGGTTAGTGTTTTTATACCAATAGATGAAATCGATAATGAAAATTCAGAAATTAAAAACCTTTATCCTTATGACATAGTTAGTGACAAGGATTTTTTTGGGGTTAGATATAATTTACTTCCAACCAATTCAGACAACGGAAACCCTTGTTTTACACCAATTGGTACTTTCCCATCAAAAAGAGAAATTTTAGATAACCCAGAAACATTTGAAATTTATTCAAAATATTATAAATTTACCACAACAACAAATTACGCTGGAGATTTCATGATTTTTGGTGTACCAGTTGGTAACCATACAATTCATGTAGATGCTGATATATCAGATATTGGTATAGCATCTCAAAGACCTTATGATAGTATTTCTCAAGGAGCACAAGTTAACTTATTCGAAACAACAACAAAATTTAAGGGTGGGACCAATTTAGATAAATTAGTTCAGGTAAAATCAGCTAATATTGGTGTTAACGTACAACCTTTTTGGGGTGATATAGACAATTGCGAGATAGGTATAACAAGAGTTGATTTAGATTTAAATTACACCATACAACCATCAGCTATCTTTATGGGTAGTATATTTGGGGACCAAGAACAAGCAGCAGTAACTCAAAGTTGTACACCTAGAAAAGGATTAGGTATTTTGTGTCGTCAAATAAGTAGTGAAGGGACTATTGATATGATTCGTAAAACAATTAATGGTGAGATTGAAGAATTTACAGTAAACGGTGGACAACTTATTGATGAAAATGGTTCTTGGGCTTATCAAGTACCAATGAATTTAGATTATGTGATTACTGATGAATTTGGCGAACTTACGCTTTCTGACGACCCAAATAAGGGTATCCCTACCAAGGCTTCGGTTAGATTTAAAATTAGTATGGATGATTCTATTAATCCTAATCAGAACGCTAGAGCTAAATATTTAGTTCCGAATAACCCAACAAAATCAGATGAAGTAGATTATGAGTTTGGTGTATTAACAAAAGAAACTAGTTTTAGGGATTTATATTGGAATAAAATATATTCGGTATCAAATTATATTTCAAGGTTCCAAACTAGTGGGTTTTCAGGTGGTGGAAGACAAATAACTGGAATAAAGAATGTGGATGATTGCATAGGAGATAAAACACCGTTCCCGTATAATAAAGTGAACGTAAAATTTACTGCTTTGTTTTTCATTATCTGTCTATTAATCCAAATTGTTGGTTATATAATGTTTATAATCAACTCAGCAATAATCACTATTATTAATACGTTGATTTACACATTAAATATTACGATAATTCGTATTATAAACCTTATTACTGGTAGCTTATGTCGTGCTGCTAGAATCATTAGGTTGCTTAAGATTCTGTGTTTTAAACCAATAACCCCATTAAAGTATGTTCCTTGTCTACATGCTACTTGTGGCGAAAATGCTAGGATTTATGCACCTGGTTGTTTAGGAGGACGCATACCAATAGGTTTAGGTAAAACTACGTTAAGTACTTTGGAAGGTGTTGATGATATATGTCATGGCACTAATGACATATTTGATTTATGTGGTTTATCTGATTGTGTCGCTTTTGAAATGGCTAAATCTTTAGAGTTATTTAAATTCGATTTTTATAATGATTGGATTAATGGTTCTTTATATTCATTTGTTATTTCAAAATCAAAAAGAAATAAAGGACGTGAACTATTCTGCGAGTATGATTGTCGAGATTTTGGTATAAGTGCTGGTGGAGTTGACAACAATGAAGATGGTATCCCTGACAATAAATGTTTTAATAATAGGTTAGTGGATAGTTGTTTTTCTGGTGGTAAACGTTCTGAAGAGGCTGAACAATCGTCATCAATAAGGGAAGGTTTAGTTAAAAAGAAAAACGATGAATTCTTTTATGCTGGGTCAACGCACGATGGTAGTTTGAAATTATTTGCCACTGATATTATTTTATTGGGGTCAGTATTTGAATGCGATTGGCAAGGTGTTCCAAACTTAGTTAATGATTTAGTTTCAACAACATATAAACTACCACCAGACATAAATTTAATTGAAAATGATAAAGTAAGTGAGACTGGTCAAGTCAAAGTTGGTAACGGAGAAGATAGAAGTTTATTTTTCAACATAGACTGTTTTGGTTTACGAAGCGACTATAGACAATGTCTAAATATGAGACATATATGCGAATACGGAGTTGAAAATGACAAAAATAGAGAAGATGAAGGTGGTAGCAAAGCTGATACAAACATTGGTATTGACGACATTGACGTAACTGATGGTTCAAGAGTAAAATGGTTTAGAGACGCTTTTTATGCATTAAATAAAGACCGAAAAAAATGGAAACTTGAAGAATTATATGGAAGTGGTTTTAACACAAATTTTAACCTTTTAAATGACTCTATTTATGATTTCACAGCTGTAAATCAAGTAACTGGAGAAAAGGTAAACGGTTTTGAATATATTGATTTTAGAAACTACAGAAAAGGTGGTGTGATTGTGGGTGATAAGAACTTTGGACAATACGAAAACTCATATTATTTTTATTTTGGTTTATCTCCAAGAAAAAATAGTTTAGGTAAATTGAAACAATCATTTTTTAATTATTGTGACCCAACAATTGTCTCTGAATTCAATATTTTAATTTCAACTACTGCGGTTTCGGCAATCGGGACATTAGATGGTACAGTTGTAATAACATTTGTTGGTGGTTCACCAAACTATACTTTTGTTTTAAGTGGCCCGAATGGGTATAGTTTTAGTGGTTCAACTGAATCAACTGTAACAATTACTGGTTTAACTATAGGAATATATACAATATCTTCTAGTGATTCAAACGGTGTACCTGTAAATCAATCGTTTACTATTAGTAACCCACTTAGTTTATTTGCTGACGCAAGTGTTAATAAAAATAGTACAAGTGTTTTATCTCCCGATGGAGAAATTAGTTTATCTAATATTGGTGGTGGTACTTCCCCATATACTTATACTTTAAAAAATAGTAGTGGTGATAATATAATTACTAATGAACTCTATGTGTCACCTATAACTATACGTGATTTACCCCAAGATGATTATAGATTAATTGTTTTTGATTCAGTTGGTGGGTCGATAATAATTACGGGTTTAGTTGTTTCAGGTGCATCATTATTTACGTTAGCACTCACTAAACAGGATAATCTTTGTTTTGGTGATACAATCGGTATAATAAACACTTTAATAGTAGGTGGTCAACGACCGTTTGTTACCTATGTGACTGCTGATAATGGTTACGAGAATTTTGATTTGTCTAATCAAAATTTAGCAAATGGTCGATACACCATTAAGGTTACTGATAATTTTAATACGACTGTACAAGAAGAGATAGAAATTATCAGTATTACACCATTTATGGAAATAGAAAAAGCAGATGAGACTACACTAGCTCGTCAATGTAGTGCAACTGAGTATGTTATTAAATTTAAAGTTACTTCACCTTACAGTGGGTCACAAGTTTATATTCAGTATTCATTAAATTCTTCTGAAGATTGGAAACGAATAACTGTTAATGGTTACATTGATAGTGATAGTGTTTTAACCTTTAACATACCAAGAACTAAACTCCCGTTTGGTGGTATGGAACTAAGGATGGCCAACATTGAATATACATGCTTTAGTGAAATAATAGAAATTGATACTTCAGAAATGATACTCCCATTAGTTCCATTAATGATAGTTGCGGGTAACCAAGTTATACAACTTTCAAATTCAACAGTTAAGTTTAAATTTAATATTAGTCATTTATTGTCAAATGAAGTAAATAGAGGACCTTACGAGGTGAAATATCAAGTAACAGCAAGAAGACTAATTGGTGGTCAAACACCTAGTCAAGTTATTGGTTCTGAACAAACAACAACAATGATTACTAACGAACAATTAATTACTGGAAACGTTGCACAAGTTAATGGTCAAAACGCCACTAACTGTACAGTAAAAGTAAGAGTAATAGATAATAAGGGTTGTGTTTCAAATACCATATCCATTAACATAACCCTACCACAATGAGAATTCAACAAAGATTAAATAATGAGAAATCAAAAGATTCCGTTAATAAAGATGTTTTATTAAATTTAAATATTAGTGGTAAAAATAAACTTCTACCAACTAACGAGATAAATCGAATAGTAAATCTTGCAGATAGGTTTAATACTGAAAGACAAAGATGTAGTTTCTATCGTTTAATTGGAACAATAAACCCATTGGTTTCTAACCCATTGTTTAATTTAACTAATTCAATTTTATTAGATAAAAACACCATAGCTGGGTTTAATAAAATTGAATTTTTAGATAAAACATTACCTAAAAATAACAGCATAATGGATAGTAACGATTTATATTTTAATGAATCCATTACTAATAATCTAAAAGAAAAAGATGGTTGGTTCGGTTATTACGAACCAAACAAAAATATAAAGGGGGTTTGTGGTTTTAATGATATGGAGCCAAAAAGAAGTAGATTTTCGTTTCTACCAGACAATAACCCACTAATAAAAACATCAGAAAATACTCCAGTAAAAAACTGGGAAATTGTGATAACATATCCAAAATCGGCTGATAGAGCACACCCAATGGTTAACGGTGGTCTTCTAATTATTGAAACTAAAACAGTAACTGTTTCAACAAAAGAAATGACTGCATTTGGGATAGCTTGTAACCATAATTTAACTATTGGGGATACCGTTAAAATTACTGGAACTAGTGGGTATAATGGTATTCACGAAGTGGTTTCAGTTGGTTTAGATAATGGTGATTACAAAAATTATTATTTTACAATTAATGCTCCAAATACAGGTGCGATAAGTAATTCATCTAGGTTTAAAAAAATAGTAAACGAATCAGAATCTGAATATTATTTTAGAAAATTTTCAAAAATAAAAACTAGATTGTCGGAATATATGGAATCAGATGATTATGAATCTTATCAATTAGGTTTTAGTCAAAATATCTTTAATGACCAAATAGTTCAATATGTTTTAAATGAAGATATTGATGTTAATGGTTTAACCGATAATCTAGGTAGACCTATTAGCGAGATTTACGTTACTACTATAAAAACCTCTAGTAATGGTTTATTTACGAATGTATCTTCTGGGATTGAAACACCCTTTTTAGAAAGATTAAACGATAGTGGGTTTCATGAGTATTTACAATCAGTTCCAGTTATAAACAAAATTCATAATGGTGGTTCTATTCCTTTTAAATCACATACACCATTTGAAAATAACGTTATGATAGATAATAATAATGGGTTTACGAATAATAACGAATTTTATGGGGATTTAGTGGAGTACAATGAAACATTATTGGATGAAACTATTTTAGCTGTTATTTCACATAGATTTAACACAATAAATAGAGAATCGTCATCACCTATCACCTACTTAAAAAATAAGTTATTTAACACTAACGAACAAATAAACCTAGGACCAAGACAAGAAGGATATTTTTATCAACCGCATCATAAAATAAAAATTAGGGAGTTTTCCAATTACATAGAAGAGGGTGATTCGGATACGGATGGGATTCCATTATATGCTAAAGAAATGGATGATGGTAGAATTTTATGGAGGGATTTATTAGATATTGGTTTTAACGAAACGGATTCTCAATCGATTGATTACCCATTTTTAAATGGTGTTCACTATTTATATAATAGTCAAACCTTTGCATTAACAAGACAAGACCAATTTGGGTTATGGAAACTTTACTACAGTAAATTCCCAGCCGACCCTACTGGTGATAGAATAACAGATAGATTTTCAATTAATACAGAAAGTACAGCAGATGAATGTTAATAAATTTAAGATACCTCTATCTTCATTTAATGGGGTCTCAGCGACAACAATAAATTTCACGATACCAATGGAATATCAAGTAGTTGATAATTCTGAGTTAATTGAAAAAGAATTTGTTGAAGTTGAAGTTGAAAAAGCGATTAATTCGATATTAGATTATGATAGAACTAGGTTTTCACCAATAAATTCAAGTGGTAGACCTTTAGATAAAATTATCTATAAAATTAATATGTTAAATGAAGGACAATATGTGGATACATTTGGTCTTATTGGTTTCGATAACGAAGATATTAAATTCAGAAAAAGTTCATTTAAACAAACATTTTTAAGTTTACTTTTTTATGATAGTGATAATCCAATGACTCAAAATATAGTAACCAATGCAAGTTTGTATGCTAATTTAAACACTGGAGATTTTTTACCATCTAGTCAATCTATCTCAAGTTCAGGACAACCAAAAGACGTATCAAATATACCAATAAATTTTATATTGGACAACCCATTAACTTCACCAAGAGGTTTCGCAGAAGGTTATTATTTATACGATTATAAAGATAGTTTAAAAATAGGTGAAGAAAAATATCTTTACATGAGAGCTGGTTTTAAAAATGCTAAAACAGGTAAGTCAACTAACTTAATGGTTAAAAACACACCACAATTTATAGATAAATTATTACACGAACTTTATACTAGATTTATATTGACTAGAACTAGTAAGGGATACTTTTACGAAGTTGATTCTACTTATCAAGGTAATCTTAGTGTTGGTGCGTTCACTAATGTTGAACACACGACTAAAAATACAATAATAAATTTATATCAAATAAATGCATTATAATGGAAACAATTAAAAGAAAAATACATTTGGAGTCTAGCATAAATAGAGAAGCAGGAAGTGAAAATTGGGGAACTTTAACAGCAACTACATTCTATATTAAAGTTATGTTGACTCAAAATATAGATGATATGGGTTTATTTACCGATATTGATTTTATTCCTAAAAACAAGGTAAATGAAATCCCAGACTATTCTATTTTGGTTTCAAAACTAAATGAATCAAATTTAACGTTTCCATTTATGAGTGTACCAACTAGATACCCAATTAATCTAAGTGAAACAGAAAAAGTGACTTTAAGGGTCCCAAGTATTGACGAAACGTCTTACTACTCAACTTTAAATAAAAGATTAAGCGGGACGACTGATAGTAAATTAGAGGACTTAAGAACATATAAAACATCAGACCCATTTAGAACAAATTTTAACGTAGGGAGTGAAACCTATGTTAACTATAAGGATTTAAGTGTTATAGGTGTAAATAGGATTATTTCAATGAATGAACCTAAAATATATGTATTTGATACAGTAGATGACGATAAAATAGGTACTTTAGAGCAAACTAACGGTATTCAATACATGGATTTTTATAGTGAACCTCAAAATCCCAATACGAACAGAAATATCCCCTATAGTACTTTTATGTTTGTTAATGAAGGTTGGAATATGACGAATACTTCATTATCTGCATTAATTAAAAAAAATTATTTATTTGGCATTATTTCTACGCCAGAAATAAAAAACGATATCTTTATAGATAGAGGGGCAATAAACCTTTTAGGACCACATTTAAGATTAGCAGAAATAGGAAACATCTCAGAACTAGTTAGATACGGTAATGGTTATTATAATATAAATAAATAAACAACAAATGAATCTTTTTAATTAAACATGTATTTTTAATTAAAAAGAGTTATGTTAAATAAAAACAGAAACAAACATGTATTTTGCAACAGGAAATTATGGCGTAGTAAGACCAGCAGATATATCTCCAGAAGATGTTGAGATATTTTATCACTACAGCCCTTCTAGGGATTCTCAAGGAGAAACAACTTTAAATAGATTAGTACCATCAGAGGTATTAATTAAAATTGACCACCCAAACAAAACTGTTACTGGTTTTGAGGTATTTGGTGGTATGTATACTTTAAAATTACCAGTAGCAACATTTGGTGCTAAAGGTTTTTATTCAATAATTATTAAACCTGTTGAAATCAGAACAAAAATAGTTGACGTTGGTGTATTATCAGCATATCCAGATATAAAAGGACTTGTTTTTGACATCTCTAATTTACCAGCACAATTTCTCAGTAAATTCGAAAATGATGGTTTAGTTGGTTATAGAATAGAATATTTGAAAAGCGATAACCCCAATAGTACTTCAGATGCTAAATTAAACGGGTTATTTAGAGTAATAACCTCGAATAACAGAGCGGAACCAGTAAACCAGAATTTAAGTAACGTAATGCAAAAAGCGATTAGGTATCGTTTTAATGATAGTTCTTCACTTTCCTTTTGTACTGTATCACCAGCGTCTGCGTCTAATGTAAGACCAAACGCTTTACCATTTATTGGTCAACCTGACCAACAAATAATTTTAACCAACACATTATTTAATCCAATAATGATTGAGGTTGAGATGGTTGAACACGATATTGAAACTTTAGCGTATGCTTTATTAGGAAATCAAACAAAAAGCCTTGATGATGGTATTTATACTATATACAATTTTAATAATGATATTTATAAGCAATTTAATTTGTATGAAATAAAAGATAGATTTACTGGTAAACCATTGTTCGAAGTTAGAGAAGAAAGAACTGGAATTGATTTTACTAAAACATTTAATAATGTTACTAATATATAAAAATAAATGGAGAAATTTAAAGCTGTTGGGTATGTAAAAAAACATGTATATAACGGTAACATTGAATATAGAAATTTTACACCAGACTTAGTTGGTTTACAACTAACTAGTGATGGTGGTACCCCATTGTTTACTATGGGTAATTTTTCTATTACCACAAACATGGAAGCTAAAAATACGAAAATTTTTAATGTGGATAAATTTTCTGATTTTTATTCTTTATCTACATTAGACGTAACTGAAGAACAGACAAAAATGTTACTGGCTAATAATACTGGAACTTATTTAAACTTAGATAAAACTAAATTAAAATATTATGCTTTATTTGGTTCTTTAACTGAATTTATTAGAGTGAATTTAGAAGAAGTAATCACTAAATGGCCAGCTTCATTATATGTAACTTCTTTAAATACAAACACTCTTGGTTTAGTTGAGAATCTAGATACTATGGGTGACTATTTGTATGATAACATCACCGATACTTCTACTTTTTTAGTAAATACTAATTTAATAACAAATAAATTTATAATAAATTACTTAAAAAGTGGGTCTATTGTCGAAACATTTAGTGAGACTAATGATTTAAGGAATTTAGTAAGTAATTATAGGTCTTATGTGATACTGGTTAATGGTGTTGAATTTCCCATTATTGGGTTTGTTGGTTCAAATAATGTTTCTTCAGATTTTTTGTCTTTAACAGTAAAAGGTGATGTATTGAAGGACAAAAGCACTAAAATTAGTTACCATATAAAACCTAATAAATTAATTGAAGGGTTATTTTACAACGATTTAAGTGAATTTAATGGCTATTTATTAAATAGATATTCGTTTCCAAAATATAAATCTTACTTTAATACCCCAAAGAGAACCGATAGTGGTTTGGTTATTTATTCTAATGAATCTTTAACATGGCCAGTTACCGATGGGTATAATATTGATTACGATAGTACTGAGTACATTTCTTTCGCTTCAAAATTATTTAATATTGCAGAAAATAGTGATTCAATTAATAGTAATTTAATGACTAGGTTTTTAGTGTCAGAATCTATATCAGCTTTTGACACGGTACCCGTTCATTTAGCTGAAGAACACATTGATACTTCAGGACAAAAAGTTAATAAAACGCTACAAATATATGGGGTTAGTTTTGATGAAATAAATAAATTTATTACTGGTATTTCATTTGCTAATACAGTAACTTATAATAAATTAGATAATACACCAGATAAATACTTAAAGACCCTAGCAAAGGTTTTAGGGTGGGAATTGGTTGCACCTGTATTAGATAATAACTTACTGACTAACTATATTGCGACATCAGACAAACAATACGGGGGTGAATCAGTTGGCTTATCACCAGTAGATGCAGACATTGAACTTTGGAGAAGGATTATATTAAATACGCCTTGGATTTGGAAATCAAAAGGTACTAGAAAAACAATTGAATTTCTATTAAAATTTATTGGAGCACCGCAAGGATTAATCGAATTTAACGAATATGTCTATGTTGTAGATAAACCATTAGATTTAGAAATTTTTAGTAAAGTCTTAGAATTAAATGGGTTAGATACAGAGTTAAGTTTTTATCCTATTGATTCTGAAGGCTTTCCTTTCTTTTCAAGTAATACACCAGACTTATATTTTCAGAATAAAGGTTTATGGTATAGAGAAACTGGCGGTAGTGGTTCTACTATAGATATTTCATCTGGTAATAACCCACATTCAGGTCCTTACGATGGTGGGAGTACATACATTAATCAATTAAAAAATTTAATACCTAATTTTTCGGCTGTTACGATTAGTGGTGAAACATCTTCAACGGAAACAACTAATTTATTCTTGAATTATTCTATGGGTGAGATAACTGGATATAGTGGCGAAACGTTTGTCAATGTTGTTAACGTTGATGGAAGTGAGTTAACTGATTGTACGGAGGTTATTATAGAAATAGTTTCCGACCCAATATCAGAGGAGAATTTGGACTTATGTGGCTGCCCTACTGGTCTTAGTGATGACGCTTTAAGTATTTGTATCAAAGCGACACTTAGGCTTGTTGAACCAACCTTACTTTGTGATAACTTAGTTAGCCCCCCAACAAATAATACCGATACGGACATGTATGTTTTTGAAAAATATCAATACAATTCTGATGGGTCTATTTTTATGGTTAATGGTGCTGTAGTCCCGTTCGTAACTAATTTCATTGATAGAGCGTGTTGTGAATTTTTGGGTGGTTTACCCACATTAGTTGAATATTATAATCAAGTAACCGATGAAAGAATAAACGGCTACATTTGTTGCACTGGACCAAACTGTAACGTTCAAGTGGATTGTAAATGTGGTTGGTTACTTTCTGATAAAATAAATACGTATAACGACTTTTTAGTTTTCGTAGATAATTCTGGGATTGAGACAATTCTTGTACCTAATAATTCATTTTGTCCACTATTATGGTCTAATGCGGAAGTTGATGTAACCGAACCAAGCACTGGATTTACAGGTATTGCTTGTCGAATAACTATACCATCTGATGGTTTTACTGAAAATATTGCCTTATTAAGAATCGAATACGAAAGACGAAGTAGTTTACCTGATTGTTGTGATTTTACTTTTCAACCACCACAAGTAACAGGTTGTCAATGTGGGTGGTTACTTTCTGATGAAATAAATATAGGTAGCGAATTTTTAATTTTTATAACTGATATTGTAGATAATTCTGGGTTTAGAATTGAGACAATTCTTGTGCCTAATAATTCATTTTGTCCACCATTATGGTCTGTTGCAGAGTCTGGTGTAACCGACCCAACTACTGGAGTTATAGGTATTGGGTGTAGAATAATTATACCATCTGATGGTTTTACTGAAAATATTGACTTATTAAGAACCGAATACGAAATTAGAAGGCGTTCAACTGATTGTTGTGATTTTACTTTTCAACCACCTCAACCAGTAGAACCAAGTTGTTTATGTTACACTTTAACTCCGACTGAGGGTCAGGACGAACCACTAATTTCTGGTAGAATATTTACTTTCACTAGATGTGGAGAGGATGTAGCGGAGGTTATGGCTATTGAATTTGGTCAAAGTATTAATGTTTGTTTATCGTCACCAGTTATTAGTGTTAATGGTGGTGCAGAGATAGGACTAAGTATTAACAATTGTTGTATAGTAATACCAGACCCAGAAATTGGTTGTGTGGTCCAACCAAATGCAGGGACAAACGGAACACTAACAGTTGGGGTAGTTTGTGTAGGAACTACCCCAACAAATGCAGATTTATTTGCAGCATTGTTAGGAACACCAGCATCTGGTGGCACGTGGAGTAATGTTGGATTGGTTTATACCTATACAGTCACTGGAGTCGCTCCTTGTGTAAATGCAACGGCAACAGTAACCGTTACAGAGCAAGCTCAACCAGTAGAACCAACAACAGCTTGTTACGAAACAGCAATATTCAATAATACAACTTGTGCTTGGGAAGTAACAGGAACACAACCAGTAGAACCAACAACTGCATTAGAATGTTGGGAAACTAGAGGGTTTAACGATACAACTTGTGCTTGGGAAGTAACAGGAACACAACCAGTAGAACCAACAACTGCATTAGACAGTTGGGAAACTAGAAGCTTTAACGATACAACTTGTGCTTGGGAAGTAACAGGAACACAACCAGTAGAACCAAATTGTGTATGTTACGATTTAACTTCTATTCCAATAGCAGACCCAACCCAAACACAACCTTTTGGGACTAGATTTACTGTCTATAGATGTGGACAGGATGTAGCGGAATCTATATTTGTTTTACTTGATGAAACTGTTTGTGTATCAGCTCGTCCACAAGGTGTTGCGATAGCATTAGATGAGCGTAACGGTAATGGAACAATAGATGAGCCTAACGGTAATGGAACAATAGAAGTAAATACTAACAATTGTTGTACAGAAACAGAACCACCACCAAGAGGTTGTGAGGGACCTAATGGTGATTTTGATATAAGCCATTGTCTAGAATAACCACCACCATTTACTGGCGGTATTTGACCTAATGGTAATTATTATTGTGCACCATAATAAAATAAATAAATAAATAAATAAATAAATAAAATGATTGAAGGGGGAAAAAATTGGTGTGATGATTTATGGTCTACTGTTATGGAAAACCGTGGTGAGTATTTGGTTTATAACCCAAATGGGTCGATATCAATTTATTTACCAAATGGTGATGGTATATTAACACCTAGAGTTGTTTCCGAAGAATGTTGTTTATTCTTAAATGGTTCAGAACTTGTCAAAGGTGTGCTCCATTACGATTTAGATGCACAAACGTGTATGTGGAAAACAAAAGAAGAACCAGAAGTAGAATGTGCTGTTCCAGAACAAATTAAAATAATATTAAACACAAAAGAGGAAGATGGAACATTGTATTCATCTGATATTAACGATAACTGTTCATTGAGAATTGATTTTGATTACTTATTTAAATTAAAATGTGAAAGTTTAAATAATTTAGTTCGTAATCAATCACTCCCTAGGTCAATATTACGTATATTAGAATCAATAAACTTAACAATGTCGCTTGAGATTATAGAAAACGATGATTTAGTTTCAGTTGACTCAAGTTCTGTTTTTAGCAAAATTGGTTCTGGTAACATGTATGATTACCTTACGATTCACCCTAATAATAGTGGTTTTTTTATTTCACCAACCAATAGTACGCAATCTATTATTTTTAATGAATTAACATTTACTGGCGAAACTACTATTGAGGACTCAAACCCAAATGTTTGTTCGGTAGTAAAACTAATCATATTACGAGAATTATTTGATGAATCTGGGTTAGTTACTCAATCAAACGGTGAATCAGTTTTTAATAAATCATTAGCATCTACAATAATGGGGTCTACTTGGTTGAACCATAGTACTTTAATTACTGACCAAGCGGTTATTCGTAGGATAGAAAATAAGAAAATTAAATTATCCTTAACGTTAAATGATAGTTATGGCGAATTTTGTGTTTTGATTGATAACATTTCAATTAATAAAGAATGTGTTCAAGTTGAGCGTGAAGATATTTTGATTACAGAATCACCTGGATTTAATTTAACTAGGGTAATTGACAACAAGAAATCTTGGGTAGACGGTAGTTCGGATGATAGAGAATTTGAGATTAAAAATGTAAACAATACTGAAGTTATTAGAATAACTGATTATGTGGTTCCAGACGATAGGTTAATTATTAACTCAAAGGAAATTGATTTAGATATTAACATTGCGAAAGCAATTGAGTATGATGTATGGAAATCCATTTTAAATAACCCATGTATTTTAAATCCAGAAATTAGTACAGATACTTGTAACAATGAGGTTTCTAACAAGGGTTGTGGTGATTACGTTGACTTTAACAATTTAGTTTCTATTAACTTTGACGAAGAACAAAGTCTTAGTAAAATAAGAGAATTTTTTAGTAAAGAATTGATTGATGTAAAAAATAGGCAAACAATTAATTCTTATGCAACACTAAGAACACTTTACGATAGGTATAATAACAACAACGAATGTGGTGTAATTACTTCTGGTTTTAATTATTATACAATAGAAGAGTTTGCTAAACTAATGGGTGACTATTGGGTGGACTTAATAGAACAAGTTATTCCATCAACGACAATTTGGGGTAGTGTTAAAATTTACGGTAACACTATTTTTGACCAACAAAAATTTACTTATAAACAAAGTACTTTATTTTCTTGTGTTGAAGCTAGACCTAGTAGTGGTTGTAATCTAGTGTTAAATAATTTAAATTTAGTAAATGAATGTTTAGGTAATTTATTAGATACTTTTATAGACGAATGTCCGTAGATAATTAATAATAATAATAATAATAATAATAATAATAATAATAATAATAATAATAATATGTATTTATTTGACTTAGAGGGCTTAGATTGTGTTTCTATACCATCAGATTGGTCTGATTACGCTACCACATTACGGGAATTAAATAATGCAGCTATGAGATGTTTTGGTACGTATTATACTTACTCTATTGAAAGTAATAGTTTATCAATAAGTACTGTTAATAAATTAACGGTTTTACGTCAAGAGCTTAATGAGGCGATTAACTCACATTACGATAATATGGATATATTGACCGATAAATTATTTGACCTAAACTCTACTAATTGTTTTGATAGAATATTTTATGATAATTACATTGCTTCTTTTAAAACCATATACGACATTCATCAAAGAATGATAATATTAGTAGAGACTAACGGTGACGGTATAGGATTTAACTTCAATGTTGGTGTGGAGTTAACAAAAATTGAAAGTGGTTCATATGAAAACAAACCGTATAAATGTAATTCGGTTTACATAAAACAGATTAACAGTGGTTCTGAGTTCATCGGTTCAGTGAATAGTAAGGCAATTTATGAAGGTGATATTGATACCACCTTCTAAAACATAAAAAAAATAAGTATAATGGCTAAATTAGTTAATAGAATAGAGGGTAATATTTTAAATCATGTGGTTACGAACACAAATTATTTAACAGGTATTACTGGGGAGTTACAAGATGGTATCCTCATCAACATTTCTGGTTTTATGGGTGTTTTACAAGACCTAAGAAATACTGAAAAAACTAGTGCGATTAATACACCTGTAATTTTCGGTTTACCGAACGAAAAGAACTTAGAGATGATAATAATTGAAATGAATTACTAATGAGATATCAAGAACCAATATATACCAATAGTGGTATTTATACAAATAGAACTACATCAAACGTAAATATGAGTTCGGATATGTATATATTCGAAACACCTATCTATAATATGGACAACGCAATTAAAATTAATTGTGGTGGTAGTGTTACGGGTGGTATTCACATATTAAACCCTACTTTAACTACAATCTCCATTAATTTTAATATAACAAACAATTTCGATAGTATTATTGATACAAACGCTAAGTTTAGGTATGAGGTCTACAAGTATTCAGATTTATTAAATGAATTTTCTGCAACACCAGTTTATAAATCAATTGAGTTTGAACAAGACTCTTTTACCTCGCTAAATACACTATCCGATGATATCCCCATTGATAAATTAGGTATCGATGGAGAATATCTAATAAAAGGTTATTATCGTTTTGAAAATCACACTGATTTTCTGAAAAAAATAGGTAAAACTGTTGATACAAGAAGCTATATACATGGAAAAGAGTACGGAATTTATAACAGCGAATACGATTACTATTTTGCGGCAATAAATCAAGCTCAAATACCACTATTTACGCAAAATAATAGTGATTCACCGCAAATTGGTGGATTAACCCAACAAGTTTTCATCCCAACGGATGGTCAAACACAATTTTTAAGTCAAACTGGTCTTAGTAGTCAATTTATAGTTACATTAAATGGGTTGGTTTTATCTTTAGGTTATGATTATAGCTATAGCGACAACTTGATTACACTGAATGAACCAACATACCCAGATGATATTATCTCAATTGTCTATTCATCAGTAGGTGGAATTAAACTAGTTAGTGATTCCATAGTTATTGAGTCACCAATATTGAGTGGTATTACGGATAATCAAGGATTTGAGTTAGTATATTTCAACACTACTAGTGAAAAATATGAAATATATACATCAATTAATTCAAACGGTAGCGTAATGGTGATTTTGAATGGTGTTACGCTAGCTGAAAACTTAGATTACTATAAATCAATAACAAACCCAAATAGACTAATTTTTAATGGGGATTTACTTTTTGGTGATATAGTTACGATGATTTATTACCCTAATACTGGCGTGTCAATGGGTTTGTCTACTAGGACACCAGAAATAACGTGGAAAATAGATAAAGCACCATCAAAAATTAATGGTTTTTTTATACTTGAAGTAGCGTTAGACAAAGAATTTTCTAACATACATTATAGTGGGGAAACTGAGTATGTTATCGGTTCAAATTATTATAGTCATGTTTTTGACCTTCAAGGGCAATTTGGTACCAAGTTATATTATAGAGTAATTAACAATAAAAGATATGAAACGATTTGTGGTGAAATAATTGACGATTCAATCGTGAGTGAGATTATTTCAATAGTTATTGCCACTAATTCGATAAATTCATATTAAAATTATTTACTATTGAATATTTATGACTATGATAACCATGATAACCATGATAACCAAAAGGTCTTATAAAAATAAATTAAAACAAACAAAATTATGTCATATATTATTAAATCAACATCACCGTTCGTTAGTATAAAACTAACAGAAAAGGGTCGTGAAAAATTAGCTTTAGGAAATTTAAATTTTAAATCTTGGGTTATTGGTGATTCTGAAATTAACTACAGTAGAGAATCGATTATAGATGGGAATGAAGGTATGTTAGGTTCTAGTATGGTGTTAAAACCTTTTGATAGACAACCGAACATCAAATCATTTATAACTAGAGGTACATCCGTACCGTTTCAAGAAATTAATAGTTCAGTGATGAGTGTAGTTAAAGCGGTGGTAAACAACCAAGCAAAGGAAAGAGGGTTCTTTATTCGAGTTGGTGATTTAGATGTTAGCACTTTAACGGTAATTGATTATTACCAAGATTCAATTATAGTAAATAATTCGACCATCGATGGAACTATGAATATTGTATTTCCAGTAACGGCTGGAAACACAATTAACACTGGTGATTTATTGCTATTAAAATTGGGTAACGAAACAACAGGTAATGTTAACACATTAGAAAACTTAAGAGCTTTACCAAATCTTTGGTTTAAAGTACAATCAACATCAACTAGTGGTGGAGAGTTAACAATTGGGCTTGATAGAAACCTACCAAATATGGAGAACGATACAGCAGAGTCAGTATTGGTTTTCTATAAAGGTGGTGAAGTCCATGAAGTATCAAATAGTGAAACAACAACAGCACAATGGGATTCTGGAACATTGTCTTTTAATTCAAATATCAATATTAATTGTAGCGATATTCCAGTTTGGAATATGAATAATGTATGGAGTGAAAACTTAGCTGGTGTTACGGGTTTAACGTCAACAAATTTATTTGAAGATTTCACTAAGTTTGGTTCTTATAAATACTTAGGGACTAAAAGACCGTATTTGGAATATTTCGCTAGTTCTACAGAAGATTCTTCAACACCTACTAATTGTGATTTAACCACTAGTAGTTATTTAGATAATACAAATAAATCGATTTCTATAATACATTATACTAATAATTCGATTTCTAATTTATATGGTGAATTTTTCTATACTGACGTACCAAACGGTAAATATTTGAGTTTATATATGCCAACCCTAATGTACCACAGAGCTATTGGAAGCACAGGTACTACGATGGGAATGACCTTCGTTGCTACTGGTCCAACTAAATTGATACCTAATTCTGATATTGAGTACATCGATTTAATAGAAAAACCATCACTTATTCCAACATCGGCTACACCTTTGGTTATTGGTCGAATTTACCCACAACTTAAAACTTGTGTAATTCATGATGATGAAATCGTTATGGCCAATTCATATAAATCAAATAGAAATTGGACATTACCAGAATTGAGTGCAAATTTAGAATCTCCATCAACTGGGATAAATACTGGTGTTCTTGGCAGTACTCAAACAATGTATATGACATATATTTTAGAAAATTCAGATAATTCTGGTTTATTGACAGCAATGCCTTGTCAAAAATACACTAAAGTAACTAACAACACCGCATCAAGTAAGAACGTTTCATTTAAAATTAGTGAAATTGATTTGTTACCATATATGCGTAAAAAAGAAACATCATCAGACGGTTTAGGTTTCTATGCAAATAAATTCAAATTTATTTATCAAATTGTTCAAAATGCTAATGATAGACCAGACCCTACGCAATGGAGTGAAGTTGATTTCACTTCTAATGCAATAACTGTTGGGGCTGGAGAATTTATTGACCCTATATTATTAGAGAATCAAAACCCGTTAATTACTGGATTTGTTTTAGATTCTACCAAGAATGATACAGCCATTCCATTTAGTATTATTGAAAAACTAAACTTACCACCAAACACAGAACCAGATTATTTACAATTTGGTGATGAAAAATTCTTTTACGGGAATTTAACAACACATATTGGGGCCACAATCTATAAAACGATTTTTGATATACGAGTAAATGGAAGTGAATTCAATACAACTAGTAATCCAACTAGGAGTAAAAACCCTTTGACAAACCCACCGAATATTAAAATATCGGAAGTAGGGGTTTATGATTCTACTAATACACTTGTTTGTATTGGTAAACTATCAAACCCAGTTTCGTTAATTGGTAACAACACAATAATGCTTGAAATTAGTATGGACTTTTAACAATAATTAACCAAAACGGTAAATACAATATATTTATATAATAATAATAGATTTTTAATATGGGATACAATAGCTTAACACCAAATATTACCTTAACAGCTAAACTAACACCTTTAGGTAGAAGTAGAATGATGTCTGGTACGGGAAAAATAAATTCATTCGTCTTGGGTGATTCTGACGCAAATTACAACATACCAGAAGTACTTACTAGTGGTGATATACCTAGTTCCGCTGGAAACATAGGGACAAACTCAACAATAAGTAATAGTACAACACAAACTATTAACATTAAATCAAAGTTAATCTTAAACTCTAATGGTATTTCTATGAAACCAATTTCAAATAATAGTATTGACGTTTCATCGGAAGTGGTTTCAAATGGTGTAAATATTATTGGTTCTGGACTATTAAGACAAGACGTAATCGATAGGTCTTCTACGACAGATAGTCTTGTTAATTTATACTATACTTTCGGTTTACCTTTGAATGCTACAGAAGATTTTAACTATACAACAAGATTAAATAGACAAGGTGGTTTTGGTGACACCGCTTTGAGTGGTTTAGGTGTTTCTAAAATTTTAGTTATTGGAATTAATAACTCAGAATATGGTGAATGTATTGATGGTAAAACTGTGAAGATAGATATACCAACATCAGCTGGAACATATACGATTTATTCTACTTTCCAATCTGGGGTAAACACACCAAACAAGATGGATGCGTTAATCGCTGATACATCACCACAAACTAAAAATCAAGGAGATAACGTAGCAATGTTATTTTGTGATGCAATAAAAAAACCTAGTGGCAATGCTGATATGAGTTGGGCGACTGGATATGGTAATACGAAACCGTTCTCACAAAATAATAAAAAAAGTTATAATTTCCAATCATTACCAAATTTGGGTGTTGTTGTGGATGAATCGGTGGGTGTAGTTTACTTAGATAAAGGCTTCGTTGTTATTACCAACCAAGTAATTGTTAACCATTTTGATATTTCAACCGCAAATGGAACCACAATTGAATTTAATAGTGTATCAACTAATATTAACCAAAACATTATATGTATTGCAGATAGAGGTGAATTTGGATTATCAAACAATAGAACATTCAATTTAGGTGACACACCTAGAATTAGTGAGGTTGGGTTATATGATGAGTTAGATAACTTAATTGCGATTGCTAAACCCGACAGACATGTTATTAAAAACATAAACGAATTTTTAGCGATTGGTGTTAAAATTGTAGTTTAATCTTTATTTTTTAAAATAAAATGTTAACATTAATAAAAATTTACAACACAAATGGAACCAAATAAAAAAGAGTATATCCTAGCATTAGATGTATCATCAACAACAATAGGTATTTCTATTTTTGAAGACTTAGGTAGTAAAGGGGTAATTAAACTATTACACCATGTATCACCTAAAGTAAAACCGAAACCAAAAACAAAACTAGAAGAGTTATTTTTAAAAGTTGAATTATTTGAAAAAGAATTTTTATTAAATTATAAAGATTTCGGTATAACTAGAGTAATAATCGAAGAACCTTTATTACAATCAAATAATATTTATACGGTTGCTACCTTATTAAAATTTAATGGAATCATCTCAAAATCAATTTATGATGTTTTAGGGGTAGTACCAGATTTCATTTCTTCTTACGATGCACGTAAATACGCATTTCCAGAACTTATGGGGGTTAGAATCGCTAAAAAGGATGGAACACCTCTAACTGAAAAACAAATAGCTAAAAACACCCCTGTGTTATTTGGTGGTTACCCATTTAATGTAGATAAAAAATATGTTATTTTCGAAAAAGTGTGTGATTTAGAACCACAAATAATGTGGTTTTATGATAAATACAATAAACTTAAGAAAGAAAACTTTGACATGACAGATAGTTATGCTGTTGGGTTGGCTTTTTTTAACATGAGAAAATTAAATTTAATCAATTAAAATCAGTACCTTTGCGGTATGGATTTTTTTATAGTAAATGTATTAGAGAGTTTTCTAGGGGATAATAGAAAATTAAACGAAGAAACTGGACAAATTCAATTTGATTGTCCAGCATGTTCTCATGAAAAAGGTATGGTCGAAGGTGATGGTAAGGGAAACTTAGAAATCAATTATCATCGTAACGTCTTTAAATGTTGGGTATGTGGTGACACAAACAACATGAAGGGTTCAATAATGAAGCTATTAAAAAAATATGCTACACCTAAAAATATACGTGACTATCTACTTGTTAAACCAGATGCTGATAGCTTTGTTGGTGTTTATAGAGAAAGACCCATATTAAAATTACCGATTGGTTATAAAAGATTAACTGATTGCACTAAAGAAGATTTTAAATCAGACATAGCTTTAAGTTATTTAAAAAAAAGAGGGATTACTGATGAAATAATCGATGAATTTGACATTGGTTATACTTATAAGGGTGATTTTTTTAATAGAATAATAATTCCGTCATACGATTCTGATGGGGTATTAAATTATTTTATTGCTAGATGGTTTGACAAACAAAAAACAAACCTAAAATACCTAAACCCAGATGCGGAAAAACAAGAAAATATTTTTAACGAAGGGTTATTAAATCTAGATGCAACAATCTACATTGTAGAGGGTGTTATGGAACATATAATTATACCAAATTCAATACCTCTTTTAGGTAAAGTTCTATCAGTAAACCTATTATCTTTCTTACATGATAAGTCAAATGGTTTAATAGTTATTTGTCTAGATGGTGATGCATATCTAGACGCTAAATTATTATATTGGAAATTAAATTTTGGGAATTTAAGACATAGAATTCGTATAATAGAAACACCAAAAGAATATGACCCTAGCCTTATATATGAAAAAGAAGGTAGTAAAGGTATTATTAATTTATTACGTACCAGTAAAAAATTAAATGAAGGAGATTATTAAAGATTGTCGATAAAATAAACATACACACTACAATCTCCATTAACGTCAAAAGTTTCGTTCTCACAATTTCCAGTTGGTGTAAAAACTCCTTGTCTACTAAATGAAGCTGGTTGGTTAAAATATGCAGCTGGATAATATTTAAAATCATCGGCAGCTAAATATTCAGCAGTCAAGTCAAAATTAACTCCGTTGATAGTATTCCAAGCATGACCACAATACGTTTTTCCTATTCCAATCATCCCAAGAACGACTTCTACCTTAAGTTCTGGTGCTTTTACGATAAGTGTTTTTAAAATTGATAACGCATTATGGAAACACATACTTTCATATATGTTTATACCACCTAAAACTTCTTGCAAATCTTCATCCAGTTCTTCTGAATGTGATACATCTATTCGATTATTTTCGGTAATTACTTTATTGTTAACCCAATAAGCGTATTCATCTTTTCTGTCATTTGTTGCAACTAATTCTTTTAGCAATTTTTTTATCTCTTCTTTCATAAGTTTATTTTGATAATAAATAGTCTATTTCAAAAATAAAGCTTTAATAGCGATTAAAAAATAGTACTTTTGTAAAAAAAGATAAAATGAGTAAAGCAAAATTATGGGTAGGTCCATGTTATTTAGAACCAATTGAACACAAGTACCACCATAGAGTTACTGGTAAAATATATAAATCAGTTACTACCACTCTATCATCTATCGAACCACACTTTGATTCTGAATCAGTAGCCTCGGCTATCGCAAAACAATCGAATTCATCTAAGCAAGAACGTTATATCGGTTTAAGTCAACCACAAATTTTAGAATATTGGCAAAAATTAAATGATGATGCAAACGTCTATGGGACGAAAGTACATGATGTTGTTGAAAGATACTTACTAGCTAATAAATGGTATTTCCCAGATGATACTGAAAATGGTTTATTTGAACAAAAAGTAATTGAAAGTTTAGGTGAATTAAATATTGATGAAGGTATAGCCATGTGGCCAGAAAGAATTATGTTTAGCGAAGAACATGAACTAGCGGGTATGGCCGATTTAATAATAGATTTAGATGAAGAATTTTTCTCAGTTTGGGACTGGAAAACAAATAGAGTATTTAACTTTTTTAACGAATTTGGAAATCAAACACTATTTAAACCTTTCAACCATTTGCAAGCTTGCCACTACAGTATATACACATTGCAATTAAGTGTTTATGCTTACATGTATGAGCTTGAAACGGGTAAAAAATGTAGGGATATAACAATTGGGTATTGGACAAAAGAAACCTCAAAATTTAGTCGTATCCCTATTATGTATTTGAAAAAAGAAGCAAAACAATTAATTGAATTACATCACTATAACCTTATTAAAAACAGATAACATATGAACGAAATATCATTAGAAGAAAACTTTTATAAATTACCAGAACTTGTCACAAAAGAAGATATTGTGAAAAAGAAAATTATAACAAAACCTAACATAGATACGTTAACTGAAGAACAGCTACTTATTTTCAATGAGATAACAGAACTACCTTTAGGTGTTTTTTCACAATCTTTATTAACTGGTTACTCTGGTACTGGTAAGAGCTTTTTAGTTTCTAAAATAATAGAACAAATGTTATGGAAAAACAAAAAATTAAAGATAGCTATTACAGCTCCAACGAACAAAGCTGTTCGTGTATTGAAAGAGTTATCTCAAATAAGCGAAGATAGTGAAAATGTGGATTTTATAACACTACATTCTTTGTTAGGTCTAAAACGTGTCATTACTCAAGATGGTAAAGAAATTTTTAGTCCTACTTACGGTGAAAGTGGTGTGGAATCTTATAATATTGTTTTAGTGGATGAAGTCTCCATGTTGGATAATGAGTTGTACACCATTTTAAAAACTGAAACTAAAATGAATGCCATCGTAGTCTTATTTATCGGTGATAGGGGTCAAATACCGCCAGTAAATGGTGGTGAATCAGTTTTATTTAGTCATAAGTTGAATAATAATTATAATCTAACTAAAATAATAAGACAAGCTAATGATAACCCAATAATTGAATTAGCTCAATTAATCAGAACTAACCAAACTTTTAATAGAGAATTAAACATAAATGAAAATAATCAAGGGGTTGTTTTTATGAAAATAAATACAGAAGACAAACTATTAAAGACTTATTTCACTTCTAAAAATTTTAATAAAGATGCAAATTTTGTCAAAGTTTTAGCTTGGACAAATAATGCCGTAAATTATTATAATGACAAAATAAGAGAAATGATTTACGGTGAAGACATTGGTAGGTTATGTGTTGGTGAAAAGATGGTCTGTAATAAACCAATTGTAAACACAACAAAAAGAGTTTTAATGAATAATAATGATGAATTTGAAGTATTATCTTTCATCAAGAAAAAAGAAAACAGAGCGTTTACTTTTTATTATTATGAAGTCAAAGCTAAATGCGATAAAAAAGAACCTATCATAATTAAAATCCTAGCAGAAGAATCAGAAATTAGTTATGATAAAGAATTAAAGTCGTTAGAAAAAACTGCTGTAGAGGCTCACCCTATGCTTAAAAGAAATGCTTGGACTAAGTTTTACGCCTTAAAAGAACGATATGCTGATGTTAAATACAACTATGCGTTGACAGTACATAAATCACAAGGTAGTACTTTTGATAACGCAATCGTAATTGAATGCGACATTAAAAGGTTGAAAAACAAGTTAGAAAAAGATAAATTATTATATACTGCTGTAACCAGAGCAAAAGATAAATTATTTGTTATTTAATTATAATATTTGTACTTTTGTAATAAATAAACCACATGGAAAATAATAAGATAAAAAAAGTAATTCATTTAGCAGATATTCATCTTAGAACATATAGAATGCATGATGAATATAAAGAAGTGTTTCAAACACTTTTAGTTGACTTAAACCAACTACTAAATAGCTATGTTAGAGAAGAAATTAGAATTGTAATTGCTGGAGACCTTGTTCACCAGAAGATTGTCATTTCCAACGAACAGTTAATGATAGGTACTTGGTTCTTAAGAGAATTAGAAAAAATAGCCCCATTAATTATTATTGCTGGAAACCATGATTTATTAGAGAACAATAAAGATAGAATGGATAGCATCTCGCCAATGGTTCAATTTTTGCCAGATAAAGAAATAAGTTTTTTTAAAGAAACAAAAGCTTATTTAGATAACAATATCGTTTGGTGTGTTTACTCTATTTTTGAGGGTAATACTAGACCAAACATTGAGGCTGCTAGATTGGAATTTGGTGATGATAAAACATATATTGGTTTGTACCATGCAGCAGTAATGAATGCTAAAACGGATATAGGTTATGAAATAAATCATGGGGCCAGTTTATCTATCTTTGAAGGATGTGATTTGGTGATGTTAGGTGATATACATAAAAGAAATTTATTTTTACATCAAGAAACATTAGAAATTTATGAAGATGATTTAAGTAAATATATGGAAATGGGTTGGGAAATTGATAACGATTAAAAATATGGAAAAGAAAAAAATAAAAATTAAGAAAATAATCCCAATATGTTATAGTGGTTCTTTAATTCAGCAAAATTTTGGTGAAAAAATTTCCAATCATGGTTTTTTGTTATGGGATGTACAAACAAAAACATTTACAGAACATGAAGTCGCAAACAATTCACCTTATTATCAATTTAAAATCACGTCTTCTGATGACATAGAAAACGGATTAGAAAAAATAACAAACTTATAATGAAACTAATAGAATTTAAACAATATTTAAACACGTTAAGTGACGAATACGATGAGTTACTTGTGGTTAACGGTGAATTTGGTATGGATAAAGATGGTAACACCTTTGTAATGAAAAACCATGAAGTTATGACGGTATACGTTGATATAAATAATTCGGAAATACAATTACTTCACCAAACAGAAAAAGATGTTAAAGATATTTTATTTGATATAAATGATTAATAATATAACGATTCCAGAAAAATTAAACGCTGATATTTGGGAGTTTTGTCGAGCAAATAATATAACAAATATAGAAGCTTTTATTAACAAAATTTTACAACAAGGTTTCACTGCTGAAAAATTTGGTTCCGTACCAATGTTTAAAGATAATAACTTAGATAAAAAAATAGAAGTTAAAGAAGAAATAGTTAAACCTAACGACAAAGAAAATAAAACGTTAAATAAGACAATTAATTCCTTAGAAAAAGAATTAAAAGAAACACTTGAAAAATTAGAAAATGTTAAAATTGAATTAGTAAAAGAAAAAAATAAAAAAGATATATATGGTGAATAATTTAATTTCTCCTTCTTCTAAAATTAAAGTGTACTGGGATGACCAACCACACAATTACAGTAAAGAAGCTAAGATAAAAATAAGAAATTCAATTGCGAATAAATATGGTGTTAATAAAAACAACATAACTATCATTTATCGACCTATTAAGATAAATGAAAATGGTGAAGTTATTGAAATAACTGGTGCTGGTATTGACAATATCATGGACATCAACTATCAAAGGTCACTAATGTTAGAATTGGTAACTAGAGATGGTAAAACTATTGATTTTAAACGCATATTAGCATTAGATGATAAAGTTAATGGTGAATTAAATTTAGATTTAAATTCTACAAGTCAAAAAAGTTGGTCTATTAAATGGTTAATGATTGATAACTTTTTATCTTTTGGTGATGAAAATTTTATTCAATTCAGCAAACTAAATGGTTTAACTATTGTAAATTCAATTCCAGAAAATCAAGGTGGTAAGTGTTTGCGAGAAAATACTGACATAACGATAAGATATGATAAAGATGAAATAATAAAAAAATTAGGTTTTTTACCAGATGAATTAAACGAAGAAATAACGATAGGTGAATTAAACGCTATTTATGAAAAATATGGAGATTTAGGGTTTAAGGTAGATACACCTTATGGTTTTAAAGATATTACTTGGTGTGGTATAACAGAAGAAAATGCTGATGTATATAGATGTGAACTTGAGGATGGAAAGTATGTAGAGGGTGCTGATTACCATAGGTTAAAAAAAGAAGATGGGGATTTTGTTGTTTTAAAAGAAATAGAAATTGGAACACCGATACAAACTATTGATGGGTTAAGTAAAGTTAAATCGATAGAATTAATGGATTTTAAAGATACCCTTTATGACATTCAAGTAGCTGAGGTACATCAGTATTATAGTAATGGTATTGTTTCACATAACACAACTTTGACAATAGATGCAATAAAGTTTTTATTACACGGTAATACAACTAAAACAGATACTAATGAGCAAATATTTAATTCGTTCAGTGGTAAAAATGAATTTACTGTTAGGGGTATGGTTGAAATAGATAGCGATGAAGTAATTATTGAAAGAAAACTAAAACGTAATGCTAAAAAAGGTGGTGGTTGGACAATAACTAACAAAGTTAAATATTATAAATTACTACCAGATGGTGAAGAAGAAGAATTAAACGAAGAAAATGCTATTCAGACAAATAAAAAGATAAGGGAATCTATTGGTTCTGAAAAAGACTTTGAAATGTTAGTTTTAGCTACAGAAAAAAATTTAGAGGACCTTATAGGACTTACAACTACTGAATCTGGTAAATTGTTAACTAGACTTATTGGTTTAGAAGTATTAGAACATAAAGAAAAAGTTGTTAGAGAAATGTACAATCTTTTTTCTAAGAAAAAAAAGTCTAATGATTTTGACGTTGTTACTTTAACCACGGACATTGAAGACACTAATCTAAAGTTAATAGAATTAGAGAAATTAAATGTTGAGTTGTCAAATAAACTAACTGACACAAAGTTAAATATAGAAAATAGTGTGAAAAAAGTTGAAAGTCACATTAATAATAAAGAAAAGATTGATGTTACGATAACTAATATGAATCCAGAATCTTTGGAAGCCGACATTAAAATAATTACAGAAAAGGGAAAACTTCTAAATTTTACCATCTCTAACTTAAAAGAAAACTTAACGAATGTTGGTACTATTATTTACGATGAAGACGAACATATTGAAGTAAACAAAAAATATAATGAATTAATAACTCAAAAAGTACTTACTACTTCCGATATTACACGCATTCGAAAAGTTGTTAGTAATTTAATTAGTAGTGGTATCTGTCAAACTTGTGAGAGAAAATTAGATGACATTGACAACACAGCACACATCAACAAACATGAAATAGAACTAAATCTGTTAATATCTAAACTATCTAAAATAGAAAAAGAAGTTTATAACACAAATTTATCTTTATTGGCGTTTAATGATATTAAAAAAAGTGTTGATGATAAAAATAAATTAGAATTAACAATAGATAGATATAGTGTTGATTTGGGAGCATTGCGTAATGATGTTGTGTCTAAAATGAATGACTTTAAGAAGTATAACATGAATTTAGACGCTATCAGTTTAAACAAAAAATTAGATATCGAGATAAGTTACATCAAGACCGAATTAATCGTTCTGGAACGCTCAAAAGATGATACAATGAATAGTATTCAAAGAATATCCATTGATACAAAATCAGCTGCTGAGTCAATAATCATTAAAACCGATTTGATTGAAGTAATTAAGAAAGAAGAGGAAGTAGAAAAAATATTTAAATTTTACATTGAACTAGTTGGTAAAAAAGGTATTAGCAAATTAGTCTTACGTTCTGTTTTACCTATTATTAACTCTGAAGTTCAAAGATTATTAGAGGATATCGTAGATTTTGAGGTCGAGATTTTCATTAATGATAAAAACGATGTTCAGTTTCTAATAGTAAAAGATGAGGTATCTAATTTATTGAAATCTGGGTCTGGTTTAGAAAAAACGATAGCTAGTCTTGCACTTAGAGCTGTTTTGGGTAAAATTTCTTCCCTTCCAATGCCAAACTTTATTACCTTTGATGAAGTATTAGGTAAAATAGCCCCAGTAAATTTAGAAAAGTTAAGATTGTTATTTGATAAAATTAAAGACATGTATGATATTGTATTTTTTATTACTCACAACGACTTGGTCAAAGATTGGACAAAAAACATTATCACTGTAATTAAAAAAGATAATATCTCTAGTATTAATATAAAATAAAAAAAAAATGAACTTTAAAAATTATTGTATTGTAATAATGGGTGAAACAGAAAATGCTGTTAGTGAAATAGAAAAAGTAAGCGAAACAAAACCAAACATATTAAACGCAAAAGGAATAATTATAGCCACAATAACAACTTTTGTTGATGTGAAAGAATTAACGGCTTGGTTTACATTAAACAATAGAAGTTTTTTAGTCTTTGATTTAAACCCAGAAAATTCTGGTGTTTTTATCACTAATAAAAAAGTCTATGATGGGTTATTTGGTTTTATTAGTAAACAAACCAACAATAATGACTTAATTAACAAAACAAATGATTTACTAAGTGAAATAAATGATAAAAACAATAAAATAATAGAAATACAAGACATAGAGGGTGATATTAGTGTAATGTCAGAAAAAGAAAAAGAAAATATGTTAAATGAAATCATGGATAAAGGAGTAGTAAACATGACAGATTATGATAAAAAAATAATGATGTATTTAAGTAAATAATATATAACCCATTTACTTTAAAGTATTTATAGTTATATTTATATGTAAAATATAATAAAAAAAAATTAACAAATAATTATTAATGAATAAGAGATTTTTGAATTTTGATATTGAGGACAGTATATCAAAATATTTTAAAGAAGTTAAAAAAACAAATATTTTAACACAAGAAAAAGAAATTGAGTTGGCTATTAGAATTAGAAATGGTGATAATAAAGCAGTAGATGAATTAGTTAGTTCTAATTTGAAATTTGTTATATCTGTCGCAAAAGACTATCAAAATCAAGGTTTGGACCTACAAGATTTAATCAACGAGGGAAATTATGGTTTAATAAAAGCAGCACATAGATTTGACCACGATAAGGGTTTTAGATTTATTTCGTATGCTGTTTGGTGGGTTAAACAATCAATAATTAAAAGTTTAAACGACAATGCTAGAGTTGTTAGATTACCAACAAATGTTATAAATAAAATAAACAAATTAAATAAAGAAATATCTAAATTTGAGAATACGAACGAGAGAGAACCAATTTACCAAGAAATGCTGAGTGATGGGACCCTAATGGATAAAATGGTGTTCTTCCCAAAAGCAAGTTCTCTAAACCAAGTAATAAACGAAGATGGTGATGAGTTAATTGAACTTATTCAAATAGAAGACGAAGAAGATGATTTAGAAATTAAAGATGATGTAAGAAACGAATTAAAAAAAACGTTGCTTATCTTAGATGAAAGAGAAAGAATTATAATTCAATCTTATTTTGGTATCAATTTAAATGAAGAAGAAATGACATTAGAAAAAATAGGTGAAACATACGATTTAACTAAAGAACGAATTCGTCAAATAAAAGAAAAAGCGATTAGGAAATTAAGATTTAACTCAAGTAGTTTACAACTATTAATTAAAAAGTAAAAAAAAAATGAAAATCAAATTTAAATACATAACATTAATTTTAGCACTATCAGTTGCTGGTTGTGCGGCTTATTTTTCGGTTTGGGGATTAAGTCAGCTATTCGCTGGTGCTAGTACGGCAGTCATAATAATGGCGACTGTACTAGAGGTAGGTAAAATAGCTACAACGACTGCTTTACATACTTATTGGGGTAAATTATCTAAAGGTTTAAGGATTTATTTAACACTAAGTGTTGGTATTTTAATGTTAATAACATCAGCTGGTATTTATGGTTTTTTATCAAATGCTTATCAAATGACAGCAAATAAATTAGAAATACAAGATGCAGAACTAAGTATTTTAAGTGATAAAAAAGAAGTCTTCGATAAAAAAGTTTTAAGTAATCAAATAATAATTGATAACAAAACAATACGCATTAATCAATTATCAAGCCTTAGATTAACACAAGAAACTAGACTCGATAATAACAAGTCAAATAGAGCCAAGAGTAATGCTCGTGGTGATATCACAATCGCTAATACTGAAATACAAAAACTAACAAACGAAATTGATGAGTTGAATATCAAAAACGGTGTTTTATCAGACTCAATAAGTTCCTATGCTGTTAAATCGTTAGAATTGAACTCTAATAGTGAAATTTCTGGTGAAGTTGGTCCATTAAAATATATCGCTGAATTGTCTGGTATGTCCATGGCAAATATAGTTAATTATATGATTCTTTTGATTATTTTTGTTTTTGACCCATTGGCTGTTGCGTTAGTTATAATGACCAATAAAATCTTTATGATAGAATCTGAATTATACTTAGAAAGAAATTATAACATATCTACACCCAACTTAAATAAAGAATCACTAACAAATTCCGTTGAGGGGGGTAGTTCAGATATTAGGAAGAAAATAGAACTACAAGATATCAAAGAGATAAGAGAAAGTAATCGAGGTTTTTCCGTTAACATCCCAAAACCAGCAAATTCAGTAGAACGAATTGGTTCAAATAAAATCCTAAAAGATGGAGATAATAACAAAGTTTATTATAATCGTGGATATGAAGATTGAAGAAAATAAATATTTACTGTCAGATAGAAATTTTGTTCAAAATGAGACAGAAAAAAAACAAATAATTTTATCTAATTCGTTTAATCACGATATGCGACATGTTATTGGTTGGTCTAATAGATTGAATGGGGAATACACTAAAACAGCTGCATTTACAATAGACGTTGCTGGTGTTATACACAAACACTTTAACCCTATCTATTATTCAAATTATTTAGATAATCAAACACTAGACAAAAAATCCATAGTTATTTTAATCGAAAATGATGGGTGGTTACATCTTAACGAAAAAAATAAATTCGTTAATTGGTTTGGAGATATTTATAAACATCAGACCAAAGTATTTACCAAAAAATGGCGTAATAAAGAATACTGGTCTATTTATAATAAAAAACAATTAAAAAGTGCTATTGAACTAACTAAAAAATTGTGCTTAGATTTTAACATTCCTTTTAATGTTATGGAACATAACGTAAAAGTTAATTTTATTGAAGAGTTTAATGGGGTTTGTTACAAAGGGAATTTAGGGAAACATTATATTGATTTAAACCCATCGTGGGATTATCAAGAATTTAAAAAAAACGTAGAAGATGAAAGACAGAATTAATGAATACGACATGACAAAGAAAATGACTGAAATGATTAGAAGCGGTTATAAGAAAGCTTTGTTTGAGGATGATTCAATGAGAAAAGAAAAAGACACTGTAACCCCAGTGATAGGTGATGCAGTATTCAATGATGAACTACAAAAATTAAGAGATACTGTTAGCCCTAGAATAAAGATTACTAAATTTAAGATTTATCCAATAGATGAAAATGTGATTATTGAGGGGGTGATGGAATACAAAGAAAATGAAGGGTCTGGTATTATTTTTAAAATGTCTCTAGCTGCTGGTGAAATTGAAACCACTATGAATGATGTCGAACTGAATGATAACGTTAGTACATTATTAAAAAAATTAAAAGGTTATTACGAAAACTTTAGAATCGAATGGGGTAAAAAATTACCTACTGAATATAGACCTAAAACAGAATAAAATAGATGAAGATAAAAAACAAAAACGAATATATTTTTATTGCAATTATCATATTATTAATTGGTGTTATATTTTATCTAAGTCAAAAACCAAATAAAATAATGAGAAGTTCTGGTTTAAACACTATAAATAATAATTTACGTGTTGAAAACGATAGTTTAAAAATTGAGTATAAAAAAATTGATTCTTTAATTTTAGGAATACGGAAACAAAGAATTTTAAAAGATTTAGAACTTAAAGATAACGAAAAATTAATTAATAAATTAAAAAATAAAAAAAATGAAACAAATTATTATGTTAATAGCTTGTCTGCTAACGATGTTGCAGATGACTTCTCAAAATACCTTGAAGAAAGAAAATAGGGTAACCACGATTATAACCAAACAAGGCGACACTCTAATTCAATTTAAACTTTCAGATGCTAAACTTATTTTATCTGATGTATTAAATAAAAAAGTGTCAGATAGTTTAGTTGAGGTATTAATTGATAGAGATATAATGAATAGAGGTGTAGTTGAATTACAATTAAGTGAAATAAACGCATTGGTGAAAAAAAATAATAAAAAAGCTGTAGAAATATCCAACAATGAAAAAATGTTAGTCAACTACCAAATAATAACAAAAGAACTTGAAGTAGAAATAATAGGTTATAAAAAAGAGGTCAAAAAACAATCATCTCTAAAGGTGTTAGGTTTTTCAGCAGCAATTTTATTACCAATAATAGTAGCAATCTCATTTTTAATACCATGATAAGAGAATACATTAGAAGAAACGTTAATAAGGTAATAAAACCTAAAAATAAGAGTAAAAATGCGTCCTCAATTGGTTCAGATATATTTCTTAAAAAACATTTAACATTAGAATTTCCAGAAGAATTAGGTTTAAAACCAGAGTTCGTCTCAAACATATATCTACCTACCATTACGACAAAAAACTATATGAGTTCACCTGAAATAGGTTATTTATCTTTTAATATCTTAATAGATGGTAAAAGCCCTATATTTGACATCATAATGGAAAATTTAATAACTAATAAATTTAAAAAATTTGACATCTATGCAATCTTTAAATCTAAAGATTTAGTTATTAATAGAAAAATAAAATATAGTGGTTGTAGTTTCGTTTCGTTAAACCATTTACCCACAAAAAAACTTAAATATAAATTGGTTATTAACGTAGAACATTTAACCTTATAAACAATAAATAAAAAACCCTAATATAGGGTTTTTTTATTATTTATTACTATTTATATTTAAATAACAGTGGATAAAACAAAAAACAACAGTAGTACAGTAAATACTTCTAAAGAGATTAAGATTTATATGGATTCTGATGCATTTAAACTTAAAATAGAAAAAATAGTAAAAGACAGAATCAAAAACGAAAAAGAACTTGAGGACAAAGTGGTTGAAATAACCAAAAATGTTTTAACTCAATTATTTAAAGCTCTTTGGGTTAAAAAAAGTTTTTGGCGAGATAATTTAAATAACAAACAAAATTAAAATGGGTAATATTAAAAAATTAAAAATATCAAAACAGCAATATAATAGGATATTTGCAAATGGAGTAATTAACGAAAATTTAGTTAAAGGTGGTGTTAATAGAGTTGCAGATGCATTTAAAAACCAAACCAAAGGAAAAGGTATTGTCTCAACAAATGAAGGGTTACTAGATTCTAACGATTTATCTCAAGAGGTAACTAAATTGCTACAATTTTTATATCGTGAATCAAATGTTCTTTCTACTTTTTGGGAAGAAAATGGGGTTGAATATAATGATATTATTTCTAAATTAGAAAAGGCGAAACTAATTACGAGTAAAAATGGTTTATATTCTGTAAATAAAGTAGGTTCAGCTGAAGAAGTTAAAGATAAAATAAAAACTGAACTACAAAGTATGTTACCCAATACTAAAACAGAGTTAGAAGAAGAGAATTACTCAATGAATTCTACATCTGAAAACAATAATAGAGGTAATCCTACAAACAATATTAGTTTTAAGGCAATTGCTATGAATGATGAATTCGTAATACTTAAAACAAACAATGGTGAGTTATTTATATTTGATTATTTAGCAATTGATAGAGAAGAATTTAAAGAATACTCTGAAAGAGAAGTTTTAGATAAATATCCAAATACTGATGGTGGTTACGACATCGATTACGATGACTATTTCGAATTAGATGAAAATTCAATTAATGGTTTTCTTGATGATAATTATGGTAACGTTGAGACGGGTGAAGGACTAAGTGACTGGGAAAGCGGTAATTTTCCATTGGTTAAAGTAGATGAAGAATTAAAAGATTTCATTAAAAACATGTATGACAAGAATCAAGTAGTATTAAACTCTTTAACTGAAATGGACGATGACAGATTAATTGATACTACTGCAATGTTTAAAAAAGATAACCAAAGAGGTTTTGATTTACCAAAAGCCCCAATAGATAAAAAAAGGATTTTAGATAAACTTAATGCGATTAGAGCTGAAGAATTAGCAAGAAGAGATTTAGAAAAAACAAGTGATGAAGAATTAGATGAAATGTCTTCTACTGGTTCTGTTGGTGGTAGTTACACTGCTTCTTTTGGTGGTGAGAATGTGATGAGAAAATCAATGCCGAATACCCCAATAATTAGAGAAGAAAAGGATTTAGGTAAAGGTTACACACACTTTGCGATATTTAAAAGCGATACTAAAATAGCTAACGGTTGGGATTATAGTAGTTTATATGACAAAGACTCAAAAAGTTATGATGATGATAGTGTTTTAGAATATGCTAGAGAAGATATGTTTAATGATTTCCCTGATAATAAATTAAGTGACTTTAAAATAGTTACTTTAAATTACTTAAACAAAAAAGGTATCAACTCGAACGATACTAATAATTGGTATAAATATAATTTAGATGAATCAGATATTGCTGGTGCTGGGAATTTTGATTATGATAGTCCTGGTGGTTTGACAATGGATTTAGGTAAAAACAACGCTAAATCTAAAGCTGAGAAAAAAACACAATATGCTGGTGGTTCTTTTGTTGAATTTAATGATTGTACTAAATTCAACAATGAAGTAGCTTCTACTGGTTGTAGTAGTGGTGCCGTAGACAATGTAGTAAAATTAAAAAAAACTAACGGGAATATAAATGCCCCTTCATTACACGAAAGTAAAATTTTACAACTAATCGCTAAAAAAACTGGTAAAAGCGTTCGTCAGGTTATGAATATTGTAAATAAAAAAAATAAATAAGATTAATTTTTACTAAAAAATAACATATTTATAATTAAATTATAACATGGATAAAAACATAATTAAAAATGGGGTGACTAGAAAACTCATTAAAGAAATAGCGGATACAACCCCAGGAATTACTGTTACCAATGCTATTCATAAAAAATCTGGTACTGAAAACAAAGTTGGTCTTAAAGCTATAGCTAAAGATGTAACCACTTATGATAAAAAATCAAAACAAGATTCTGAAACTTCAAAAGTACCTAGAAACAAAATGAATTATGAAGGTGAAGATGAGGTTGAATTTCATGAACAAATGGAAATTATGAATGGTTTAATAATGAACCAATATGATAGAGACCCATCACAAGAGTTCAAAGATAGGGCCAAAGAAGCTATTGTAGGTAGTTCTAGAATGGGAAATAAAGGTGGTGAGGGTATGGGTAACGCTGAAGCAATGGAAGGTGTTTCATCAGATGATTTTGGTGAAAAATTAGTTAAAAACGCATCTTCTTCTATGAAAAAAAGACAAGATGCCGCTAAAGGTGTTACTAGTTTCGGTGATGACATTGAAATGGTACCTAAAGGTTATGCTCCTATGACTAAATTTTCAGCATTAAAAGAAATGTTTAACGACTTGCTTGATGAAAACCTTATGGGTTTAACTTTTGAAAAAGGTGATTTAGTAAACATGACCAATAAAAATAGCGATAAAGCCTATCAAGCTACTTTTGTTGACACTGTAGATGGAATACACAGATTTAAAAATAAAGCTGGTGATTGGGTTACCACTAGTGGTATGGGTAGCAATTGGGTACTTAAAAAAGCTAATATAAATGAGGTTTCTAATGAAGAAACTTCTCCTTATGGTTCTGAAGAAGAATACGAATTTAATAACAGTGATGATGCAAAAAAACCATTGGAAACTGACAACAATTTTAATAACAGTGATGATGCAAAAAAACCATTGGAAACTGACAACAATAAAAAAACAAAAGTAAAGGAAGCAATGAAAAGACTTAAATTTAAAAAAGAATTCAATGGATTTGGTAACGCATTAAAATTAATACCAGAAAGTTATAAAATAGATAACAAAACTTTTAAAATGACTGATGGTAACGAAAATTATACTATCCGTTGGGAAGGTACATTATCTGAAGGTAAAGCAATCATATTAAAAGCTTCTGATAATCAAATTGTAAACGAAGACTTACAAAGAATCAAACACTTCATGCATTACAAATCAAAAGACACTTTAGGTTTAGTTAAAGGTGGTGCTAGATTGTTAGAGAACAAAGTATTTGATACTTCATATAAAACTATTAAAAACTTGTTTGAAAATGAAAATATTGAAGGTCATACAGCTAAAGAAGGTGATTTGAACAAAGCTGTAAAAAAAGCACCAGAGGCACAAAAACACATCCAAGGTAGTGTTTCAAAAGATAAAGGAACGAAGGCACCAGCACCTAAAACTGGTAATATGAAATCCTTACAAACAGTAAAAAGTCAAGCCCCAGAAGCTAAGAAACACGTTCAAGGTAGTGTAGATTCCAAAATAGGTATGGGGTTAGGTGTTGAAGCACCAGAAGGTGAGTGGAGTGATATAGATACACCACAAGGTGCTGCTCATGGGACCGTTCAATCAACAACGTATGCAAAAACACCAACAACTGGTATGTGGGATAAAATTTCTGTACCACAAGCTAATGACGCTAAAAAACATGTCAATATGATGGAGAAATTAGAGTTAAATGGGATGATTTTTGAAACGATGTATGAAGAAGAAGAATTGGCAACTTCCAGTGGGTCGGAGACAGAAGAACAAATCTTAGCCCGTGCTGTTGCTGAAATTGAAAATGACCCAAAGCTACCTCAAGTGGTAAAACAAATTATGAATGACCCAAAAGCAATGGCTGAATTAAAAGTGTTAGCGGATAAAATAAATTTACCATTGAACGAAAATGCTGATATCAACACACAACAAGTAGCAATGGCTTTGAGTAAAACTTTAGGTGGGTTAAATGAAGAAGAAAAAGTTGGAGTTGGTAATAAAATTATAAACGCAGGGCTGTTAGGTGGTATTGTTGGTGGTACATTAGGTCATTATATTATCAGATTACCAAGAACTGACACATGGACAGATGCAGTTGAGATGGTAAGTGACAAAGGTGATTTAATGTTGATTACTTTTGCTTCTGCCGCTATAGCAGCGATATTAGCAAGTGTTTATTACCTTGGTAAAAAAAAGCAGATGTATGAAGGTACTGAATAATTGACTGGTAACCAAGATGAGTTAGATGTTGAACCAGAAGGTGGAGATGGTGATATTGACGCTAACGATTTTGAAGAACTTAGAAAATAAAACAAAAAAAAGGTACTAACATTAGTACCTTTTTTTATTTGATTATATTTATGGTTAAATAATATAATCAAATAAAAAACAAAATGAGTTTAATAAATTTACAAACTAAAATTGGTGCAAAAGCAGATGGTGTGTTTGGACCAAATACATTAAGAAAAGCTATGGAATTTTATAAGTTAACACCAATAACCGCTGCCCATTTTTTTGGACAAGTAAGTCATGAAACTGGAAATTTTAGGTTATTTACAGAAAACTTAAACTACTCAGCAAGTGGTTTAAGAAAAACTTTTAGAAAATACTTTCCTGGTAAACTAGCCGAACTATACGCCAGAAACCCAGAGAAGATTGGCTCAAGAGTTTACGCCAATAGAATGGGTAACGGGAATGAAGAATCAAAAGAAGGATTTTTTTTTAGAGGCCGAGGGGCCTTACAATTAACTGGAAAATTAAATTATATTGCTTTTTCAAAATATTTAGAAAACCCATCTGTAGTTACCGAACCAGATTTGGTAACCACTGAATATGCTTTTGAATCAGCAATGTTTTTTTTCAAAAGAAACAAGTTATGGTCAATCTGTAGTAAAGATGTAAGTGATAAAAGCATTACAGCTTTAAGTAGGAGAATAAACGGTGGTATTAATGGTTTAGAAGATAGAATCGAAAAAACTAACAGGTATCATGGTTGGTTGGTTGACTAAAAAATAGTAACTATTTATTTTTTAATTTTTAGTCATATATTATATTAAAATGAATAAAAATAATTCAAGTTTCTTAGATTATATAAACAAACCGATGTCGTTGGAAGACATTCGTGTAACATATACTACTAACAACATATATTCAGAAAAATGTGAATTGTACGGTGATTTTGTACAGTCGTTGTTGTTAGTAGTATTTGATACATATTTGGGTGATGACGCATTAAATTACGACAACCAGTTTAAGCATTTTGAATGGTGTTGGAACAAAGTCGTTAAAGATTTTGAATTAGAGGGGGTTCGAATCGATAACCCTAAACTTTATAATTACTTTTTAGAATTCACTTTTGAGGTCTTCTACCTTTATCCAGATAAAACACCATTTTATTATAAAGACCAAGCTATATTAAACATATGGGTTGAATTGTTTAACTTTACCAATTTAAAAACAAATTCAGAACTAGACGCTTTGGTCGAAATATACAAATTATTTGAAAATTCATTAAAATAATGTTTATTTTTTTAAAAACATTAGTATACTTGTGTATGGAAACAGATAAACTTTTTAACGTAATTATTTTAGATTGGACAACCGAAAAAATGAAAATAGATATTGACCTGCAATCTATTGTTAATTCCAATCAAAAAACAAAAAAAAAATCTAAACTAATTAGAAAATTAGTAAACAAACTATTAATGATAGAATTAAACATTGAGAAATTTAATACAATGATTAACACAAATGAAAATAAAATAAAAGAACAATAAAACTATGGAAAAATTTAATAAACTAAAAAGCCTTGTTGAAAATATGGAAAACGACACCACAAATTATTACCTTAAAGGTAATAAATCCGCTGGGGTTAGAATTAGAAAAGAATTATTATTAATTAAAGCATTAACCCAAGAAATTAGGTTAGAAGTGTCAGCAAAAAATAAAGAAGATAAAAAAAATAAATTATAATGATTACAGAAATGTTGGATAAACTTTTAATTATGTTATTTTTTTTAAGTCTTTTAAATACAATTAGACACATGTATTATTTAATCCAAACTTTTTTATTATCGACAAAGGAATATCCGATAAGATATATAATATCCAATAATAGTTTATGTTTATTGGGGTTATCGATATCCTTCATATTAACATTCATATTCACAAATATATAAAAAATGTCAGATTTACAACAAACCTTAGAAGCCCTACAACCATATGTGGTTGGGATTAGATATGTGGAATCAACACCAGTAATTGATGTCGTATATAAAGACGGCTGGACAATAGTTTCAGATAAGAACATTAAAATGGTTAAAGGGGAGAATAAACTTAACTTAAACTATTATATGTTATTTGGTGAAACAGATAATATAGGTATAGATGACTTATTAGCGAATGTTACTTTAGTGATAGAAATTAATCAAGAACGTGAAAAAAAACATGAGATGTTTAAAGAAACGGTAAATGATTTGAAAAACTTATTTAAAAAACATTCGTTAACTGAATTAAAACGATTAAAAATATCTATTGTAGAAGAAGATTTTGGTGAGGACCTTAATAGCTTTAATGAATTCGATGCCTTCGATACAAACGTTGATGAAAGCTATGATTTGACACCAAAGGTTGATTACGTTGAGGAAAATGTTTTACTTGAAGAACCTAAAGATACCCCAAAATTAAAAGTTATTGAATATTTAGATGAAAATAATCAACCAATTAAATTTACAAGCGAGGAATTAGAAGAAATGGAAGAAGAAGCTAGAGGTAAAAGAAACATTGAGTTACAAAAAGAAAAATCGATTAATAAATCTTTAAGGCAAAAAGTGGAATTACCACCAAAAAAATAATTATAATAAAATAAATCGTATAAAGAATGTAGGCTGCGAGAGATGCATGGATATATAGGTAATAAAAATAGCCTCAAACGAGGCTATTTTATATTAATTATTTTCGGTAAATACTCTTTCTAAAGCTTCTTGTAAGGTATGAATCAACCATACACTTCCACTACTAAGTAAACCACATAAAAAAATTGTTAAATAAATGTTGTCGGTTGTTATTGGTGTTTTAGTATTAAAATAGATTAATGTACCCGAAACAACAAAGCCTATCCAAGTAGATAAACACATAAAACAAGTAAACAACTTATATAAGCTATAACCACCAGTACCAAAACGTTTTAAAAAGTTCCTATAACCTTCAAAAATAGAGCCATAAATTAAGTTATTAGTCGCACCGTAACATATTATAATAAAAATAATTGCATTCATAATTTTTACTTAAAGATAATGTAATAATGGTGAAATGTAAATAAAAAACAAAATAAAAATGGGTAAAGCAATAGAATCCGAAATATCAAAATTAGAAAATGAGGTTTTGATGGAAAAATTCAAAACTGAATTAAACAATGCTAAATTAATTAGAGACTTAAGAGGTAGTTTAGGTGTTGAGATTAAAAAAAATCCAAGAAAAATTAAATTAAAGAAAATATCGTTTTTAGATAAATTAATGGTTACCTTAAGAAATATGTTTACAAAATTTTAATATGAAATACCAAGATTTACTTAACTCTATTTCATCTATATTAATAGACGAAAAAATAATAAAAGAAGGGTTACTATTAACTTATGAATTAAATGAAGAAGACCATAGAAACCTTAACGAAGAAGTTTTTTATATGTTTAACAGAATGACAGAAGAATTTATACCAGACAAAGAATTTGAGATATCTTATTCTGGTATTGTTGTTAAATTTGTTAAAAAAGTTGTGGAGGTAAATTAAAATATTTAATTTTGTGATTAAACTATATAAAACATGAAATTAAGTAAAATATTACCTAACCACCCAGACTATTGTCAAGACTTTAATTTTATTGCTGGTGTTGATGAATCGGGTAGAGGTTGCGGTGCTGGTCCAATAGTTACTGCTGCTGTTATTTTACCTAAAAATTTTGAATCAAATTTACTAAGAGATTCCAAAAAATTAAACGATAAACAAAGACAAGAAGCTTATGATTTAATAATTAAAAATTGTATAAGTTTTTCTTGTACTGCTAGTTCTGTTGTGACAATTAACAATCATGGGATAGATAAAGCAATCTTCATTAGTTTTAATAAATCATTAAATGAATTACACATAAAACCAGACCATGTTTTAGTTGATGGAAACCGATGGGATGATGAAGGAAAAATTAAATTTGTTAATATTGTTTCCTTAGTAGTTAAGGGTGACGATAGCTATTCATGTATAGCGGCAGCTTCTATAATCGCTAAAGTAAAACGTGATGAATATATGATTACATTATCTAAACAATTTACAGAATATAGATGGGATAAAAATAAAGGATATCTAACAGCAGAACATATAACAGCTATTAGTAAGATTGGAGTTAATAAATACCACAGAAAAAAATTCGTTAGAAATTTCGTTAAATAAAACTTGTTAATCAAAAAAAAAATAGTACATTTGTTGAAATAACTTAAAAAATAAATTATGAGTACATTATTATCTGCTATGCAAACAAAGGATAAACTTACCTCTAACGGTATGGTAACTAATTCTACATCATTAAACCATTGTGTTGATTTATTTTTTAATTTTGGTTCAATGAGAGGTAAGGATAAAAATAGGTTGATTAACTTGTTTGTAAAAGCCTATGATGAAGACCCTTTAACCGCTATGCGTTTATTATTTTGGGTTAGAGACGTTAGAAGCGGTGCTGGTGAGCGTCAGATATTTAAGGATATTATGGTTTATTTGGCTTTGAATCGCACTAACGTTATGGGTAAAAACTTAAGTTTAGTTAGTGAATTTGGTAGATGGGATGATTTATTACCTCTATTTGGAACACCATTACAACTAAACGCTTTGACCTTAATTGAAGAAGCTTTAATCAATAAAGATTCTCTTTGTTCAAAATGGATGCCAAGACCAAATTCTAATGTATTGATTAAAAGAACTCAAGCAAATACGTTAAGAAATCATTTACGTTTATCACCTAAAGAATATCGTAAAATGTTAGCTGAAAATTCAAACACAGTAGAACAATTAATGTGTGGTAAAGAATTTGATAAAATAGAGTATTCTAAATTACCATCTAAAGCGATGAGTGATTTAATGAAAACTTTCTATAGAAACGATTATGTTCGTTTTAAAAATTACTTGGAAAGTGTTAATAAAGGGGAAAGTAAAATAAATGCTGGTGCGTTATACCCATATGATGTAATAAAAAACCTTAAACAAGGTAATTTTATTGGTGCTAATTCACAATGGAATGCTTTACCTAACTATATGGAAGGTTCGTTAGAAAGATTATTACCAATCGTAGATGTTTCTGGGTCTATGTCTTGTTCAGCTGGTGGTAGTGATTCTATAAGTTGTATGGATGTCGCTATTTCACTAGGTTTATATATTTCTGAAAGAAACATAGGTGTGTTTAAAGATTCTTTCATCACATTTTCTAGTTCACCAACACTACAAGTCCTTAAAGGGTCTTTACTAGAGCGTCATAACCAATTAAAGTTAAGTGATTGGGGTATGAACACAAATATCGAAGCTACATTTAACTTAATATTAGAAAAAGCTATTGAGGGTAATGTACCAGAGAGTGAAATGCCAACTATGATTATTATTTTATCAGATATGGAATTTGACTATTGTAGTTCTAATAATAACGACACAGCTTTAGATATGATAAACTCTAACTTTGAAAAAGCTGGGTATAAGACACCTAAAATTTCTTTTTGGGATTTAAATTCATCAAATTCAAATTCTCCAGTTAAATTTGACGAAAAAGGAACATGTTTAGTTTCAGGTTTTTCCACTTCTATTTTAAAGAGTTTATTATCTGGTCAATCTATGACACCATTATCTATGATGATGTCCGTAATTGGAGAAGAAAGATATTCAAAAGTTTCGATATAATAAATCAATTATAAACAAAAAAAATCCCCAAATATTTGGGGATTTTTTTGTTTATGGTCTTTACATATCAAATATAAATCGTTATTTTTATGAAAACATATAAAATGGATATAAAGGTAAAAGAGATTTCTAGAATATTAAAGGATGATGGGTTAACAACATCAGAATATCTAGTTTATTTATTAATTGATAACAAGAATATTGAATGTCATGAAGTTTATGGGGAAACGGAGTTAGATGAAACATTATTAACATTATTTAATCAGTTTTTGTTAGATACAAATAATGTAACCTATGAAAGAATTAAAGAACCAATTAAAGATTATCCATTGATTATTGTCTTTTATTTAGATGTTGATTTAATGAAAAACTCGGCTATTATCACACCATTTGTTGAGGCTGTAAACAACCTACTAGATTTTAAAAAAGCTAACGCAATTGCCTTATTTCTCCCTACAAACGGTGAAGAACGTGTTGAGTGTATTAACCCTATTTTAGTTCCAGAACTAGATATGAATAAAATAAATAACATGATTGATGATATTAAAAAGCAATTTTCAATCGGTACTGAAAAGTAAAATATAATTAAACAAATAAAAAAAATGGATAATCAACAAAAAGCAGAAATTTACGATGAATGTATAAGGGAAAGCGATAAATTACAGAATATTAACAGTAAAATAAAAGCACAATATGTTACTAACATTCCTTCGGAATTGCAAGAGACAATAGATAAAAATAATGAGAAAATAAGTAAACTAGTTTTAAAATTAGAAAATTTATTTAAATAAACACAAGAAGAACCAATTACGGGCGTGTACTGGTTCTTCTTATTTTTAGATTACCCCAACCAGTTTTATCGGCTATCATATTATATAATAAAGTAGTAGTTGCTGGACCAGCTGTACCCATAAACAATAAATTCTTTATTTTCTGTTTATTTGCTATTTTTGCTAAAGTATGATGTAGTCTTTGAGCTTCATTTTTATTTTTACATATAACCATATCAAATTGACTTTCAGTATAAATAATCAGTTTATTATTAACTACTATTATTTGCTTTACTGAATTCTTAGCATATACATTAACCATTAACCTTTTAATTACTTCAGTAATAGTTGGTCTGGAATCACCTACAAAACCATAGATATAGAATGTTTCCTCGACTTCATATTTACTAGAAGTAATTACAGTTAAATCACCAATATTCTTTTCCACATATAATTTACCGTAATCGTCACGAAGTAATCTATTTACATCATCTGGTTCAGTTTTTTTGGTTAAACAAATTTCATATTTAACTTTTTTAATCACAACACTATTCAGATATCTCTTTGGGAATAATACCTTATTGTTTTCCACCAATCGATTAAAATTAATAAACGCTGTTTTTCTTTTTTTTGATGTATGTAACGTTTTTTTGTGTATGCCGTTAGAAAGTAAAATAATACTAAAATCCATTAAATGTTTGTTTTATTGAATAAAGTTACGTACTTTTACGTCAAAATAAAGAACATATGACAAATAAAGATTATTATGAAGTACTAGAGGTAACAAAACAATCAAATAGTGCTGAAATAAAAAAAGCTTATCGAAAAAAAGCCATTGAATACCATCCAGATAAAAACCCAGATGTAAAAGAAGCCGAAGAAAACTTTAAAATTATTGCTGAAGCCTATGAAGTGCTAAGTAATAAGGATAAAAAAGCTTTATATGACCAGATTGGACATAAACAATATAAAGCCAATGGTGGAAGTAAAAATCAAAGTCAGGGGTTTAATCAATCTATGCGTGATAGTTTTAATAATTTTTTTAATAGAAAAAAAATTAGGGTGGGGTCCAATTTAAGTATTGCTATTACTTTAACTTTAGAAGAGATATTTTCTGGGGTTAATAAAACCTACACTTACAAGCGAGAAACATCTTGCACAGATTGTGGAGGACATGGAGGTAGTGACGCATACGACTGTCCTGAATGTGATGGTACTGGTATAGTTAATAAAGTTTATCATACTCCAATGGGTTATATACAACAAGAACAAACTTGTAACTCATGTAATGGAACTGGAATTAAAACTAAAGTTTCTTGTAAAACTTGTAATTCAACAGGTTTAGTCACTACAGAAGAAACTGTTGAAATAACAATCCCTAGTGGTGTTATGAATGGTATGGTGTTGGTCAATGAAGGTAAAGGTAATGCGATAAAGTCTGGTGGGTATGGGGATTTACATATTAAAATTTTTGAAAAACCCCATGAATATTATACTAGATTAGGTAAAGACTTAAAATTAGCACTTAAACTAGATTATCATCAATTAGTTTTTGGTGATAAAGTGGAAATAAAAACAATTGAAGAGACTAAAATTAGAATTAATATCCCAGAGGGTAGTGATGTGGGTTCAAATCTGAAAATCCCTTTTAAAGGTATAACACAATATGGTAAACAAGGACGTGGTGACGTTATTATAACACTAAGCGTGAACATACCAAAAAACATAAATCAAGAGCTTAAAACGGCTGTTAATGCGTTAAAAGAAATTTTTGAAAAGACTACGATAGAATAACTTGTTATATTAACTTAATGTAGTATCTTTGAACAAATAAATATAAAATATGGCCAAGTACGAACAACCTTTCGAGGAAACAACAGATTTATTTAGTGAACTAATAGTTAAAACTGGATTAGACCAAGTAATGACTATTACTATCATAGTAGATAATAAACTAAAAAAAATTACCAATGTAACCAAAGCAAGTCCTCTTTTACAATATAGGGCTGGTGACGATATTGTTATCTTTTTAAATGAAAACATCTTTGAACAATTAACCGAGCTTCAAAGACACATTGTTGTTGAAGAAGCATTAGCAAATATTCATTATGATAGTGAAAAAGATAAAATTATTATCACCAAACCAGATGTTGTTACTTATAGTGGTGTATTATCAAAATATACTTATGAAACTTGGAATATTCTAAGTGAAACAATAAAAACTCTTTACAATGTTGAAAAACAAGCTGAGGATGAATCTTCATCAATAACTAAATAGTGGATATCAATAAAATTATTGAATTAAGCCCAACTGCAATTACTTGGGCTGGTTTTGATGAAGCAATTGTTTGTTTGGCAGATAGAACAGAAAAATCACAAACCACTTTTTATACCGATGAAGGTGAATTCTTAATAGAGTTAGATGATGAAGATGAAGATGAAGATGAAGACGAAGACATCTATGACAGATGGTCTAGGGATAAGTTTAGTGGGGTAATAGTATACGATTTAAATAAATGTCTTGAAATTTTAATTAAAGATATGGAAGTAGATATAAATACTTTGGACCCAGATGAAACACTTGAAGACGAAACTTATCTCACGGCATTAGAATATTTAGAATTTAATGTAGTAGGGGCATACGTAGGGGAAAAAACTCCAATATACGTAAAAACAAAAAAAACAGAAATATAAACAAATAAATAAAAAAAAATGGTAGATTCAAGTATGTATAATGAATTCAAAGATTATGCTAGTAAACACATGGGTATTAGTAGTATGCAATTATATTATTGGGAACGATTACAAGATAGCCTTTACACACACACTACTGTTAGTAACAGTTTAACTCCAATGATTTTGGAAGAAAGACAATTAAATGTTACCCAGATAGATGTTTTCTCAAGAATGATGATGGATAGAATTTTATGGTTGTGTGGTCCAGTAAATGATAGGATGTCAACAGTTGTTCAAGCACAATTAATGTACTTAGATACAATAGACCAAACTGACATCACTTTACACATAGATAGTCCAGGAGGTAGCGTAAAATCAGGTCTTGGAATTGTAGACGTGATGGATTACGTCAGTTCTGATGTTATGACAATAAACACAGGTATGGCCGCAAGCATGGGAGCTATTCTATTAGGTGCTGGAACCAAGGGTAAAAGACTTATGTTACCAAACAGTAGAGTAATGATTCACCAAGTTTCTGCTGGTGCTCAAGGTACTATGGCTGATATTGATATTTCTATTGCGGAGGGGAGAAAATATAACACTAAACTATTCAATATGTTGAGTGACTATACTGGAAAAACAGCAAAAAAGATTATGAAAGATGCGGACCGTGATATGTGGCTTGATGCTGAAGAAGCTAAGGGTTATGGTATTATTGATTCAATAATAACAAAAAAAATAAAAAAATAATTAAACTAAAGGTACTTGTATTATTTAAATAAATGTAGTACCTTTGTTCAAGATTTAAAATATGTGGACGTTTATAAAATTTCCACATATTTATAAATCACAAGTTCTTAGACATAATGGGGTATACATGGCATTGACTGGATATAGGACATGGATTGTAAGCACGTAGTGTTAAATTTGGAAGCACTTAAAATCTACTATTAAACAATTGAATTGACAACGTTTTCAACGTATCAGAAAATTTCCTTAACGAGGCTACATGTAGCTTTGCGGGAGAGGTAGCAGTAGCCTAACATACAGCAAATGATAGTAGCCTATCGAACAGAATAAAAATAGTAGTAAACTACTGGTGGAAACAAATTACCACGGCAAAAAAATATTGTAGAGGTTTGTTAGAATTACAACTTAATAAAAACTAACTAAACGTGAAGAAAGCTTTTCGGCTGTAGACAAGAAGAGGGTTCGAATCCCTCATACTCCTTACTTAGACTTTTGTATCTGTTAATAATTTATGTATAAACATACAGAAATAAACAAGATATTAAGAGAAAAAATATACATTACCTGTATAAACCCGTGTTATTTAACAAAAAAAAAACTCTGTATATATTATACAGAGTTTTATTTTACTTACTAGTAGGTTTTGTAGTTAATGTACTAGGTTTTGTTTTCGGTTTTCCGCATCCACAAGCCATAATTAAATTTTGTTTAGTTAATGTTATTTTATTATAAATAGTTAAAAAAATATAAATGTTTACAAGAAAATATAAGGTCACTTTGATGTATAGTAAATGGGAAGTCTTAAAAAAAGATTTAAAATTTACTATTATACCTAAAAAAAATGAATATATTTTTTTTGAGGGGACTTACTACTTAGTGGTAAGTGTTATACACGTAATTAATAAAAATCAACTGGTTTACATAATCGTTGAAGAACAAGAAAATAAAGAAAGTTAAAAATAAGTTAAATTACTTGACTTTTAATAAAAATAATAGTACCTTTGATTAGAATTAAAAATTAAAGTGAAAAAAAATACCTAAAAAGATGGTTTCAGCAAAACCTAAAAAAAAACAGAGAAAAAAATTTAATACTCAGTAGAAATACTAAATGTGTTAAGAGAGCGTTGGTACCGTTTCCACATGAATAAAAAACGAAGTCTACTTTCTGAAATAATTTGATATACTCTGCATCGGGATGATGTGGTTTAATAAAAAATTAAGACTTTAAATGGGATAATCCGCTGGGATGAAAAACACAAAAAATCATCTTGGGGTAAATACATTGGTAAAAGAGTTTTTCCAGCAAAAATAAAAAAAACTTTAAATTTTAAAAAATAAACTCTGACCAAAATGCACAAGTGGGTAGGCCCATACTTGAAAAAGTGACTGTTTCGAAACAGTCTTGTGTACTAAATTGCGATAAATTGTAAAGGTTGCATGATAGTCTCATAAGCTATACGGGGTGGTTCGAGTCCACAATTCGCTACTAAAAGAATACTTTATTTAAATATTAAAAACCATTAGAAATAATGGTTTTTTTTATTTACCTTTGTTAATAAAAAAATTAAAAATGGAAAACTATAAAACACCTAGTATATTAGTATTAGGTTCAGCCAGACACGGAAAAGATACATTTGCCGAAATACTTAAAGCTGAATTCGGGTTACGATTTATGTCTTCTTCACAAGCATCATCAGAAATTTTTCTGTATGATTTATTAAAGGACAAATATGGGTATTCCAATTCTGTTGAATGTTTTGAGGACAGAGTAAATCACAGAGATGAATGGTATAACGCTATTTGCGAATATAATATAAACGATAGAGCTAGGTTAGCCAAGAAGATATTGGAGTTTAGTCAATGCTACGTAGGGATGCGAGATAGAGCTGAGGTTAATGAATGTATTAAACAAGGGTTGTTTGATATTATTATTTGGGTTGATGCCAGTGAAAGACTTCCATTGGAACCAAAAACTTCATTTAACATTGATAAGTCGTGTTCTGATATCATAGTTGATAACAACGGTACGGAAGCCGAGTTCAGAGAAAGAACAATTAGATTAGGTAAACTATTATTCGGTCTATTATAATAACTTAAAATCTATAAAGGTGGACTACCCACCCACGCCAAAGGCGATGGGGTGGGCTTCAAGGGTCAACGCTCCAACTAATGTTGGCAACTTACCTTGATTTTTTCTGTCAGTTCCTGACAAAATATTTATTAATGCAAAATTCTTAATATTTATGGCTGCATTTACATCTCTATTTAACAAAGTCCCACATCTATTACAAGTCCATTCACGGTCTTTTAGGGTTAGTTCTTTGTTGATTTTACCGCAACAAGAACAGGTTTTTGATGATGGTTCAAATGTTCCAATCTTCAATATGTTCTTACCTTGCCATTTTGCTTTATAGTCAGAAATAATGAAAAGTTTAAAGAAATAACAAAATTTATGTAAAATTAGGTTTATAGATAACTTAAGTTTACCTTTATAAAATAAATAATAAATAACATGGGATATTACGGAAAAACAATTACTGGGTCTGATAATTATCACGATTTCACAGCGGATTTTTATTATTTTTTTGGTTATAAAGATACAGACGATATTGATGATGAATATATCACTAAAGAAATGGTTGAAGCTAAATTCGATGATATGGTCAAATGGTTTAACAGTAACTTTGGTCACCAAAATGAACTACAATTTTTAGCTTATCATTTACTCAGAATTGGTGTTGATTTGTCCGATGATAGAATTGATTTATTTATATCCGAATTTGAAACAGATTCTTGGAGTAAAGAAGATTTAGAACGTAGAATTTATATGTCTGAATGTGTCGAAAAATTAAAAAAATATAAAACGGATAAATCACCAATCGATATTGATTCCGATGAAATAGATTTTGAATATTACTTTATTAAAAAAAGAACTGAACAGTCAGTAAAAATAGCTAATGTTGATGAAATAAAAAAAATGTTTGAAGATAAATGTGACATTGTTATTAAAGACGTTTTAACGGATAACTATAATTTAATTTTTACCTTATCAGACGATGATTTCAAAAAAACAAATGGGAGTTTATTTGGAGTTAAATTCCTAATGTATGTTGAATAGGTAGTAGAAAAAAATTATATTTTTTTTTATTATTTTAGTCTATTTATCTATATGGGTGAAGAAATAGAAGAAGGGAAAAAATTAATTAAAAAACTATTAAGAGAACAACTATTAAACGAAAAGTTGATTGATGTAGATAGTGATGTTGATTTATTATATAATATGTTTTTTAGTGATGATTTAACTAAATTAAATAAAACCAGAATATTAAACTATGATATGTTTCGTAGTGAAAAAACGGATACTTCAATATTAACATCACCCTTAGCTAAAAAAGCACACTCGATTAACCCATGTAACATTATCACTAATATTGGTGGTAATGGTTATATTCCTGGTCAATTCAAGATTAATATATCGATTAACCACAATGCAATTAATGCGGTAAATAACGCTTCATTAAATAAAAATATCGATTTAGTTTCAGATTATTTAGGGGTACCTACTTTTTTACAAGAATTTAAACCGAATAAAATTAAAGGTTCGATTCACCATGAATTATCACATTGGATTGATGATACATTAAATAATAGACACATCACTAAATTAATTAATAAAAACGTCTCTAGGGGGGTGAAATTAGGTAATAAGGGTCAAAATATTAATGCTGACAAGATGGAAATCCAAGCACAAATCCATAATATCCACCAATTAAAAAAAGAATACGAATCACAATGGGATTATTTAACTCTTGATAGTTTATTCAATTTATCACCAACATTAACGACAGTTAATAAATCGTTAACTGGGGATGTTAAAACTAAATGGAGAACTGAATTATTTCATAGGATGGCTCGTGAAGGTCTTTTGGGTAAAAATATGCGATAATATTTTTATAATTAAATTAATTACATTACTTTTACATCATGAAAAAATTTATTAAGGAAATACTAAGTGAAGGATTGGCTAAGGAAGTTAGAGTAAAATTTAACTTACCCATAAGTTCAGATATTCAACAAATTCAAAGTGTGTTCAAAAAAAATAACTTTAAACTATATATAGTTGGTGGTGCGGTCCGTGATGCGATAATGAATAAGGTACCCAAAGATTTCGATTTGACTACAGATGCTCTTCCAGACCAAGTAGAACAAATAATGACTGCTGCTGGGTTTAGAACAATACCAACTGGTAAAGCATTTGGTGTTATTAACGTTTTTACAGAGGAAAATGAGTACGAAATTGCCACATTTAGGTCAGATGGTGAATACACAGATAATAGACGACCAGATTCAGTAACATTTGGTGATGTTATTGCGGATTCTAAACGTAGAGATTTGACCATTAATGCGTTGTTCTACGACATAGAAACCAAAGAGATTATTGATTTGGTTGGTGGTATTTCAGATATTAAAAATGGTATTATTAGGACAGTTGGTAAATCAGAAGATAGGTTTGGAGAGGATAGACTCAGAATTTTGAGAATTATAAGATTTGCTGGAAGGTTTGGTAACGACATAAGTGATGAAGCTGATTTGGCTTTGAGAAAAGATTCTTCCCTTGAAGGTATTTCTGGTGAAAGAATTAGAGATGAGTTCATAAAAGGAATAAAGTCAGCTAAATCCGTAAAACAATTCTTACTTATGTTGGATAGATACAATTTGTTTGATTGGGTTTTAAAGGGGTTAACAGTAAATAAAAAATTTATAGATAATTCTGACCCAATGATTGTTATTTCAACACTCCTAATTGGTAATGACTTCAATTCATTAAGTAAAAAGCTAAATGGTTTGAAATACCCATCCGATGAAGTCAGTACGATAGTGTTTTTAAATGGGTTATTAAAACTATCAGTAAAAACTGCTTTTTCTCTTAAAAAAACACAAAAGTTTTCTAAGGTAACGAAAGAACAGATACAGAAGTTTGGTGAATTTAACAATATCAACAGTAAAATATTAAATGCGTTCCTTCAATTTGAATTAAGTGTTTCTGGAGGTGAACTGATTACTAAAATGAGTTTAAAATCTGGACCAGAAGTTGGTATTATGGTTCAAAAAATAGAAACAGAAAATTTTACCAAATTGATGGTTTAAACTTTATTTTTAAGAACTTTTTCGTATACTTATAAAAAAAAACATAATATTATGACAAAATTTTTAGCCACCTATAGTGAAGTTATAGATAATATTGAAATAAATGGTTTTGTTGTAATGACAGAAAAAGAAATGCTAAACTATGAGAGATTAGCTAATGAAATAAATTGGCCATTTTATTTTAATTGGGGAGATGAAGAAATAGAATATAGTTCTGGTGATGATTTGCTAACCAGAATTGACTTTAAGGAAATAACTTCTGATGAGAGTAAATTATTTAAAAGATTATTTGAGAACTCATTTGGTGCTTTTGTTTCAGAAAAAGTTTTAATTGAAGCGGTCAGTGATGATGATGATAACAGTGGTGATGACGATGATTGGAGAGAATAACTAAAATAATAAAAAAAAACAATTAAAGAGTTGTTTTTTAAAAATAAAGTCGTACCTTTGTACTGTGTTAGAGAAAAAATAATTAATTTTTAACTTTTTACAAAAACGATATATTTATTAAGAACAAAGAGGAAACTCATAAATTTAGACACTATGAAAACAAATAATACACATATGATTTCGAATTCGAATTGGAGACGCATTAGTCACCTTGAATCGGGTATTTTAAATTGTGAAGGCGGTACAGAAGTGTAAAGCTATTTGTAAAAACAACTTAAACCCGATTATAAATTTATAATCGGGTTTTTTTATTAAATAAATTATGGAATTAGTTAGAAATATAGGAAAAGAAAAAAGACTTACGCTAATAAACGACTTTGATATGATTGTTGATAAGTATAGAAAGATAGCAGACGCTTCTGGATATTTTGGAGAACTTAGATTCAAAAAAGAGGGTGGTTATACAATAGTTTTTGTTGTGATATAAAAATAAATGGAGAGCATCTGGTCGGATGAAGAGCTTGTTTTGAAAACAAGTAAGTCGGGTAATACTGGCTTGAGGGTTCGAATCCCTCGCTCTCTTCAATAAAATCATTAATATATTTTATTAAATTAATATACATCGCTGGTGAAATGTTATCATTTTAATGGCCAAAATTAAAGTTCTGAGTTCGATTCTTGGTTGATGTGCAAAAAGATTAAAAAGTTTTTAAATGGTTGAAATTACCATACTTGATACGGTAAAGTCCGATAACTTAGTTAATCTATATATGGTGATTGTAGTCCGTAATGGTAGCGGGGTTGGTTGTGAGCCAATTGTCAGGAATGACCTTGCGGGTTCGAGTCCCGTTTTTCACCAACTTTCGATGTTAACTCACCCCCACTTGGTGAAAGTTGGAAACAGATAATGCTGGCTAAGTAGTTAATAAACGTTCATTGATGTATTGGTTATAATATTTAAATACTTTTGAGATGTAGATGGTTTAAAATAATTTTGGTTTGATGTCTTAATTACTATAAAGAAATACACGATGAAGAGAATAATGGGTAGTACGCAGACCATCCTGATAAGATGGATAACTTGTATCGGTGTTGAAAAAGATGGGTTCGACTCCCTCCTACCCAACAAAGCATGATGGTTTTGTATTTTGGGTTCGAGGGCCAATATACCTACTAAATTAAAATAAATACGGGATAGCATAATGGTATGCACCAAGACTCCAAATCTTCGGAAGGATAGAGTTCGTTTCTCTAATCTCGTGCTAATAAATTGAAACAACAATTTAAATAAATAATTCTTCTATGGTGAAATGGTATCACGTTTGATTGTTAATCAATTATTTCCAGTTCGAGTCTGGATGGGAGAGGGTCGTCAAAATTAATCTACTTCCACGAAGTGACGACTGGAAACAGGTAAAGCTGGCTAGACGATTAATAAAAATAGTTCATTGATAGATTGGTTACATGGCGTAGCTTATTGGAAAAGATTCATCACTCATAAGGATGAACAAATGTGTTCGACTCACATATACGCTACTTTTATTTTTTTTTTATGTTTAATACATTTATAAATAAAATAAACTTGGGGATATAGTTTAAATGAATAAAATTCTGGTCTACGGAATCAGTGATTTGGGTTTGAATCCCAATAACCCTACAAATTGGCTCTATAATGTAATTGGATAACATATATCTCTTCTAAAGATATATTCTAGGTTCGAATCCTAGTGGGGTCACAAAATAAAAAAAAATATTTATTAAAATTAATCACTAAATACTTTTTTTTATGAAAGATTACTTGTACCTTTGTACAAGCAAAAAAAGAAAGCCTAATATCTTAGTTGCTCAGAGCATCTAATAGGTAGAAAAGTTTTTAGTCATTGAAATATTAGTTTATAATAAAACATAGTGAGGTGCTAGAATGGTAATAGAAAATTCTGCTAAAGTTTGGTCGGAAACGGCTTATGGGTTCGAATCCCATTCTCACTACTAAGGTAGATTTAAATAAAACGTTAAAATAAATAAAAAAATCATTTTTTTTTTTATTGATTATCAAAAAAAAAGTAAGTACCTTTGTACAAATAATAACAAGTAAATATAATTAAATATGAGAACAGAAGTTACAGAATTAGAGAAGTCTACAAACACTCACACCACAAAAAGTGATGTATTGGTTGTAAAGGAATTAGCAAACATGACAACAATCGTTATTGAAGCTAAAAATAACGCAATGATTGTGGAGCATGGACATCACAATACAGTTGCAACTGAAAGTGATACTAAACATATCATTAAAATCACACAACAAGAGTTTAACCCAATTTTGAAATCGTTTCAAAATTCATTTGATTAATTTTTAAATAAATAAATTATGTTATCAGAATTAGTAGGAAAGTCGGTAATGATTAGAACATATTCGGCAGGTGTTCATTATGGTATTTTAGATTCATACGAAACCAATGGTAGTGACTTTTCAGTTAAGTTAATAAGCTCAACTAGAGTTTATTCTTGGAGTGGAGCTTGCTCACTATCTCAACTATCTGTTGAGGGTAGTAAAAACAAAGACAGTAAACTGTCTGTTAAAGTACCTTCAATTTACTTAAAAGCTATTGAAGTCATTGAAATGACAGACTTAGCGGTAAAAAATCTTGATGAACACATAATCTGGAAATCTTGATTAATTTAAGTTCATTATTAATTGAATCAGCACCTTCTTATGAAGAAGGTGCTAAATTTCTAAACACTAAATATCGAAATAATCAAAAAAGAATTGGTGAAAGGTTTTTTAAACCATTAAAGGAGTTTTTAACTATGAACGAATGTAAAAATAGCGATGATGTAGTCAGCTTTTACATTAATTTATGCAAAGATTACAAAGCATATTCATACGAAGAAGCATTTAAAATCGAAAACCAAGAATTTAGAGCCTCAATTTTTTCATTAATTGATGTTTCTAAAATGATTGATAATTTAGGTCATGAAAGGTTAGTCACTGAAGGAATCGAATTAGTTAACAAAACATTTGTTAACGGAACCTTTAAAGAAGAAAAATTAACTCAAATATATGAGTTACATAAAGTTTTTGGTGAAAAGTTAGAATTAAACGAAGATTTATTTGCCATTAAATGCTGGTGCACATCAACAAATGAAGAGCATTGGTTATGGGTGAATACTGAAGAAGGGTTAAAAAACGACCCATTATCTGCAATTGCGTCAACTTGTAAAGTCTATCGCAATATGTTAGGAAAAATAAAACATATTATTAGACAAGGGGATGTTTTTCTATTTGAAATGAAAGAAAAAGTAGACGTTAACGAAAATGATGAGGTGGTATCCATGGATAAAGAAAGTTATTTTTCACTATTGAAATCACAATCTTAATTAAAAAAAAAGCCCCATATGGGGCTTTTTTTATTTACAGTGATTATTAAAAAATTAAATTAATAATATATAAAAATATATGGAAGTAATTAGCAATGGTAATGGCTATGGTAATGGCTATGGTTCTGGTGATGGTTATGGTAATGGTAATGGTTCTGGTAATGGTACTGGTTATGGTTTTGGTAATGGTTATGGTAATGGTACTGGTTCTGATTATGATTATGGTACTGGTGATGGTTATGGTTATGGTAATGGTTATGGTGATGGTTATGGTTCTAGTTTTGGTGATGGTTCTTTTTGGGGTGATGGTTCTTCTTGGGGTTTGGGTAGTGGTTCTGGTGATGGTAATGGTGGTGGATAAAATAAAGTATATGGAAGTAATTAGCAATGGTTCTGGTAATGGTTCTGGTAATGGTTCTGGAAATGGTAACGGTTTTGGTTCTGGTACTGGAACTTATTATGGTAATGGTTCTGGTAATGGTTATGGTAATGGTACGGGTAATGGTGGTGGACATGGTGATGGTAATGGATAAAATAAATAGGTATGGAAGTAATTAGCAAGGGTGGTGGTAATTATGACTATAGGATTATAACTAGATAATTTTATTTTTATAATAGTTTATGATATTTATAATAAACTATGATTAATATTATAAAAAATACACAGTCAGCAAAATACTTTGGTTCTACATACGGTCAAGATGTTGAACCAACTGGTACCTATGTTATTGAAAAAGATAATGATTCAATAACTAAACACCCTTGGATAGAAGGTAAAGCGGATATTAAAAACCCTTTAGAAATAATAGTTAATGAAGATACATTAATATCATACAAATATGACCTCGCTAAAAAGTTTAAGCGTAAGGGTAAAAAATTAACTGAAAAATTAATGACCATTGGTTATGATGCCATTATAACCAAATATGAAAATGGTGATAGTGGCGAAATAATACTTTTCCCAAATTGTAATTTTATGTTAGGAATTAATGAAAACAAAAAAAAAATAAAATCTCTACTTAGAGAAGATTTTAGTTCAGAACCATATGAAATATTAGAAACACTTATGGTTGAAGATTACCCAAACAGTTTTGATATGGAATATTTCAAAACACTTGTAAAATTCACTGAAAGGATTAAATACTGTGAGGAAAACCTAAAAAGAATCTCTTCTGGTTCCGCTAGGATTGTTTATATGATTGATAATGAAAAAGTTTTAAAACTAGCTAAAAATAAAAAAGGTTTAGCACAAAATGAAACAGAAATACAATGGGGTAACGATGGTTATTTCGGAAGCATATTAGCTAAAACTTTTAATTATGATGACAATAATTTATGGGTCGAAATGGAATTAGCTAAAAAAGTTAATAAAAATACATTTTTAACCCTTGCTGGATGTAAAATCGATGATATGTATAATTATTTAGATAATGTTTACAATGTAGCAAATGGTGGTAGAAAACTGCATTCTCAATCTCCAGAAATAATTGAAATGTTAAACGAAAACCATTTTGTTGATTTGATTAGAGATTTTATGATGAATATTGACGTTAGACCTGGAGATTTTGGTAGATTAAATAGTTATGGTTTAGTTCAAAGAAATGGTCAAGACGACATTGTCTTAATAGATTTTGGATTAACAAATTCTATTTATGATACATATTATTCTTAATAATATTTTTTTATTCGATTAAAATAATTTACCTTTGTTTCATTATGAAAGAAATAAACAAATTAGGTAAATTAGTTACTAGACCAAATCAAGAATTAATTATAATTCGTGGCATACCAGGAGCTGGTAAATCAACAAAAGCTAAAGAGCTAGTCGGCTCAAACGGTAAAATTCACTCAACAGATTCAATTATTGAAGCCACTGGAGATTACAGAGGTTTTTTTTCATCTATGGTGGAAACAAAAGATTTTTCACCATTATCAAATGCACATTCCTTAAATGTTTTAAATGCAATTGAATCAATTAATCAAGGGTTTTCCCCAGTAATACTTGATAATACTAACATTAAACAAAACGAACCTAAAAAAATGGTTGAAAAAGCCTTAGGAATGGGGCTATCTGATTCTAATATAAAAATAGTTGATATTGGAACAAATGGCTTATCAGCTAATCAACTATTTGAAAGAAATACACATGGGGTTCCATTAGCAAAAATTAAAGCTATGATTGATAGTCACAAAGGTCAGGGTGTGCTTACTTTAGATAGTATTTTATCTTCAAAAGACCTTTATAGTAATTCGGATATATTATATTCAGAAGTTGTGTTGGATGATTTATCAAAAAATAACTTATTATCAGCGGTTAAAGATTTTATTCCAGATGGGTGGGTAATTTTTGCTCATCACATGACAATTGCATATGGTAAAGATATACCTAAAAAAGAAGATATTGGTTTAGAAGTATCATTAAATGTTACTGATATTGGTTCAACTGACATGGCTTTAGCTGTTAAGGTTTATGGTTATGAGTCAACAAATGATGTCGCACACATAACTATAGCAGTAAATCCAAATGGTGGTAGACCAGTGATGAGTAACAATATAACTGAATGGGAACAGATTAAAACCCTTAAAGTAAAAGGTACAGTAAATGAAAGTTCTATGAAAACCAATCCCAAGTAATGTCACAAGAAAAATAAATATTAACAGTTTATTAACTTTAAATATTTGTGTGATGTGTAATTAACTAGTACTTTTGTATCAATAATTAAAACAATTAAAAAATAATAAATTATGAAAGGAGCATTGGGGTTATTTGCAATCGTTGCAATCGTGTACGTTTTTTGGCTGACGTATGTGTTTATTAAAAGAACAAGAAAAAAAGATTAGTATGGGTTTATTTATTTACTTACTTGGAGCTTTTTTTGGGTGTTGTGTACGTAGTTAATAAAACATATAAAAACATATAAAAATATATTGTCTTTTTTCTTTTATTAACATATTTATTAATATGGTACAAAGATACATTAAATTATCAGAATACGCAAGTAAAAAATCAATTACTTACACAACAGCTTGGACACACTTTAAAAAGGGGTTAATTAAGAATGCTTTTAAAGATGAATCTGGACACGTACTTATTCCTTTAACTAATTTAATTAACTATAATGATATTGTTATTTACTCCAGAGTTTCATCTAATGAAATGAAAGAAAACTTAATTAGACAAGAAGAAAGATTATTAGCTTACGCTAATAAAAATGATTATAATATACTTAAATCAGTTAAAGAAATTGGTTCTGGAATGAACGATAATAGACCTAAATTAATTAATTTATTAAACGATAACACATGGAATGTCTTACTAATCGAAAATAAAGATAGACTAACTAGATTTGGTTTTAATTATATAAAAACATTGTTATTATTACAAAATAAAAAGATAATAATTGTTAACGAAAATGAAAATGATAACCATTCATTAATGGAAGATTTAATCTCTATAATATATTCATTCTCTGCGAGAATGTATGGGTTAAGAAGAAAAAAAAATAAAAAAGATATAATTAATTTTATAGAATCATAATGATTAGAACCTCTAAACATATTATATCAAATACTAATCAAGGGAAGCTTGCTTCCCTTGACCAACTATTTATTGATTACAAACATGATTTAGAAATATATGTTAATTATATCATAGAAGGTATATTACCCCTTAAACCTAATTTATCTAGTAAATTACTTCCTACAGAAGTAATAAAACATTCTAAATATAAAAGAGAAATATATAAGCAAGCTAGTTCTATTATAAGGAGTCAATTAGATAAAAGTAAAAAGAAAAGATATTCATCATATAAAAAAATATATACATATATGATGAAGAATCATCCTGATTCTTTATTCTGTAAAACTAAATTTTCTGACCTATCATTAAATAATATATTAAAAACTAAATATTTCACTAAACCTAACCTAAATAATATTAGTATTAATCTAACAAATGAATTTTTTAACATACAAAATGGGAACCATTTTGATAACTTTGTTAATCTTAAATTACCTTATTTTAATGAAAAGGGCACTCGTGCCCTACAAATAAATATCCCATTTAATCATCATAAACATTCGTTATCATTTAAACATAATACGTTTAAATTAAGAAATAATATACAAATTAAGAAGGTAAACGGTAATTATTATATTGCATTAATTTGGGAAAAAGAGATTGATATTAAAACCAATGGCAAAGCCATTGGAATTGATATGGGTTATAAAAAATTAATTGTTACATCTGATAATCAGTTTATTAATGGTGATTTAAGTGATATATATTCTAAAATAAGTAGATGTAAACAAGGTAGTAATGGTTTTAAACGAAGTTTAAATCATAGAGATAATGAAATAAATAGGCTGTGTAATTTAATTAACATCGAAGATGTTAATAATATAATAATAGAAGATTTAGTATCGGTTAAAACTGGTAAAAAATATTTTACAAATAAAATACAAAGATGGTCTTACGCCAAGACCATTGATAAAATAAATAGAATATGTGAGGATAACGGTATTATGCTGGTGAAGGTTTCACCAGCATATACCTCACAAACATGTTCTAGTTGCGGTCATGTAGATAAGAAGTCTCGCCAAGGCGAGAACTTCAAATGTACAAGTTGTGAATATGAAATAGATGCAGATTATAATGCAAGTATTAATATTTATGATAGAGGAATTTACAGTTTCTCTAACTAAAAAAAACTAAATTTATATATTTTTATATGAAATTAGTAACTGTTATTTATCTTATAAAAAATATTACCCAGAAATACAAAGTAGAACAGGTTATGATACTTGGGTTGATACAAGCGGTTTCTGGAAGATTGTAGGGATAACAATTTCGTGGCCAATTTTCGTACCACTTGCGTTAATGTGGAGATTATTAGATTATTTTTTTAACAAATTAACAAAAAAAGATTAACATGAAGAACATTTTAGGGTTATTGGGTGTATTGACAATATTGTCATTAGGAAGTTGTACAACAGTCGATTCAGGACATAAAGGAATTGAGGTTAGTTGGGGTGGAGAGACAAACATGAAAGAGATTTATCCAGAAGGGATGTCAGGTGGTTTACATTGGGTGTGGGATGACATGGTTGAGTATGACGTTAGGGAACACACAATCGTAAAGGTTTTCGAGTTCAATGATAAAAATGATATGGTTACTAAAGTTCAACTAGCTTTAGACTATAACTTAAATCCAGAGCAGTTGCAACTTTTACATACGAAAATAAATGATGTCGCAATTAAAATTGAGACTTCTTTATCATCTGCTGCAAAGGAAGTAGTACCACAATATTCAGCAACAGATTTAAATAGAAACCAGAGGGCTGTAGCAGAAAAAGCGTTAAGTAAAATATTAGAACAAGAGTTACCAGAATTTTACGTTCAATTCAAGCGTGTAAGAATCACTGATGTTGACATCCCATTAGCTGTTTCTAAATTAGCCACACAAACGGCAGTTCAAATAGGTAAGAATGAGTTAGCGTCAAAGAAAGAAGAAGAACAAAAGAATTTAGCTTCAGCTAGAATTGCTAAATCAAAAGGAGATTTTGAGTCCGCTCAATATGATGCAAAGACTAAAGACATTTTATCTCAACCTAAAATGCTAGAACTACAACGTGTAGAGAATGAAAGGATTATAGCAGAAGGTTTCAAAGCCCATGGAAAATCTATTTATGGTGAGAATAATTATTTTGGAGCGGGAGCACCAGTTTTGTTAAAAAGCTTAAAATAAGAAAATAAGAAACTATGTGTATGTAGCAAATATTACACATAGTTTCGAATCTTAATCTAGTAGGTTGCTCAACAACAGAACGAAGTCCCTAAAGTAAATAATTTTTTAATAAAACAAATATTATGTCAAAACAAACTAGCGGAAACGCAAATGCATTCCAAAGAGATTATTTGGAAGCCAATTTAAAAGGTACTAAATTCAAAGGTAGTGAAGTAACTTCAGTGAGTAATAAATACATTCACACTAAAGAAGCTTCACATCTAAAAGCAGGAAAAACTGTAAGTTTTACACCTAAAGAAGGAACAGAAAGAATGTTAAGAAGTGATTCATCTGGGGATACGGAAGGAGATAGGCTTTAAAATAAACAGGTTAAACATTTAATACCTTTGTAGAAATGTGATTAAGAAAGGATGCAACAGAGATGTTAAGTACAAATTCGCTAAAACTACATAAAGATACTAGCAGTAATGTTAGACGTATTGTCACCTTGAGAAAGTGATGCCGAAAATAGTGAACATAGTAACCACTACAATACGAATGAGTTCTCGGCAAGTGGTAGAACTTCTACCACGTGACCCAAACAGATTATTAAGAAAGAATTGAAACTTTAGAAACTTTCTTTCAATATAATGCTGTGGGTGCTAAATAAATTAAATAACAATGGAAAATGAATTTTTACCTTATGAACAATCATTAGATTTAAAAAAATTAGATTTTAATGAGCCTTGTTTTGGGTATTATGATGGAAACTATAATTGGCAATGTATGTATAACGGAAAACCTGAAAAGTTTTCTGAAAGGCGAATGGGTGTTTCTAATTCAGCATGGGTTGGTTGGGTTTCAGCACCACTTTATCAACAAGCTTTTAGATTTTTTAGAGAAAAGTATGAATTACTAAATCACATAACAGCACATCTTAATCCCTTCGGTGAAGATAATGCTTTAGAAGAAAGTTATGGTTATCGTATTATAGTTAACAAAGATGGTTGGAAATGTGAACTTTTGGAAAAACATTCATTATATGATACTTACGAAGAAGCACAAATACAATGTCTTAAAAAATTAATAGAAATAGTAAAAAAAGTTTAAGGTTAGCAGTTTATTCACAATTAAATAGGGAGAAATAGCTCAGTTGAATAGAGCATCAGTTCGTTAGGGGACAGAATGTATCGAGGGTTTGAACCCCTCTTCTTCCACGAATCAACAATACGAATCATTGTAGTATCTACTTTGGAGGGCAAACCTCATTAAAAAATGGATTGTAGTTTGCGATTGAATTTCAAAAAGACCAAATGCTTTAACAGTATCAAGATTGAGAATAGAAATAAATTCTATTTAGATACCTCAACGTTCTGTATAAAAGTGATTGGAGAGAGTGTATTTTTAACTATGAGCAAAATTTTTTAACTCTTATTTTTTATTTTCGGTGAAAAAATTTAAAAACAAACTAATGACAACAAAACAAGGTAAGGATAGTTATTCAGAAGAAGATATAAGAAAGGCTGTAATTTTTTGACAAAGTGTTGAGCTAACTTTTGTAACAGAAGAAGGGAAAGAAATCTTGACTAATGAGTTCATAGAGAAGTTAAAACAAGAACCCGCTTTTTGCCAAACACTTGTTATGTGAGGTTGCCGAAAAAACACATACCAAACTTTAAATTAAATACAGATTATGAAAGTACAAAACCAAGATTCAGTTCAAGACCAAGGTGGCAATATCTCAAAACCATTGTTAGCAAATCGTATTTTACGCTTTCGTGTTTGGGATAAAATTTCAAAAGAGATGTATCAATGGTCGCAAATTGCATCAATATCACTTGTCGATTTTGAACTTGAACATTATACTTTAATGCAATTCACAGGATTAAAAGACAAAAACGGAATTGATATTTACGAAGGAGATAAAATAAAATATAAAAATTACAATGGCTATTCTAAAATAGTTTTTGAAAATGGGTCTTTTGGTTATTATGGAATTTCTTGTTTTATAACTCTTTTAGACACAAATATAAGCTACATAGAAGTAATCGGTAACGTCTTTCAGGATTCTGAATAATATGTTTGCTAACTTCCTGTGGCTTTGTCTTGTTGCCGAAAAAATAAGACCAAATGTTTAAATTTAACACTATGAAACCAAGTACAAAAAAATCTTTAAATGATGCCGAATGTGGCAATAAGTCAAAACCGCTGTTAGGTGCAGTTATTTCTAACGAGATAACTTCAATTGATAATAGAATAAAATCTTGTATTATTGAAAATCCTGATGACGAAAGTAATGAGTATTACGTGAAGATTTGGTTTGCTTATAAAATGGATTGTGGAAATCCTCATCCTGACGGCAGACAAGAATTTTTAACAGAAACAAAACAACAGTTACTTTACGAAATAAAAGATTTTATGATGTCCGATAAAAATGGATGGTGTATTTTATAATTGCACCTAACGGAATGCAGCTACCCGAAGGAGGGGAATACGAAGAACAAATTTTGAATTAAACACAAATGTATAACCGAAGCACAAAACTCCATATAACCACTGAAGACCCTCTTTTGGGTAGGTGCTGTTATAAGCCGTTTTTCTTCACAAATTTTAAATAAGATGGATAAAGATTATTTTGGAAACGTATGGATTAAAGCCGATAAAGATGTTCGGGAATATCCAATTGGAACAAAATTCAAAGCATTAATGGGAGGTCATTGGATAAAAGTCGAAAGAGGTTTTAAATGGTGTAATGGTTCAACGTTTCCGAATGTAGGAGGTGATTGGACTGGCGAGGTGTGTCTGCCTTAAAATGGCTTATAACTAGTAGATATATGCATAAACTTGCGTTTTTAACAAATAAAAAATAAAATTATGCGGACAAACTAAATATCAATTAACCAACAAGCCCGTAATAGCTCAAAACTAGTGTTATATGATGGCTTTTTATTTACTAACAAAAAAATAAACATTATGAAAAAACAAAAAACACAAATTGAAAAAACACTTGATTTATTAGGAACAGCATCAATAATAGTTTTCTTTACGTCAGTTGCGTGAATTAAACACTAATATTAACAAAAATAAAACAAACTTAAAATGAGCGAAAATATTTCAGATACAAACCAAGCCGAGCAATTGCGTGAAAATGCTGTTAGCGGTTCGGTCTTGTGTCACCCAAAAGGTTCTGCTAAAAAAGTATTTAATGAGTTTTGGAAAGAAGCAAAAAAAGATACTTGTGATAGAAAAACACTTGCGTCAATTTCTTTCGATGCTGGACATTCATTAAGACACCAAGAATATGAGAAAGCACTTTGGTGGTATAATTTGCCATTATTAAAAAAGAAACAAGTATTTCAAAACCGTTTTTTTGATGATAAATTTGATATGAATAAAATCCATAAAGAAACAATTACAATATTATATGATTTGCATCTCTTACCAAAAGAAAGTAAAGAAGAGATTGCTTTAAAAAGAGCAGAAACAGCTAAAATTATAAAAGATTTTAAAGATAGTGGTCGAACGATATGTATTTAGACTGACCGCTAACTAGTAGATATACGCAGGTTTATGCGTTTTTAACAAATAAAAAATAAAATTATGAATTTACAAGATTTACACGAAAAGACAATAAAATGGGGAGAAGATAGAAATTTCTACAATCCCGAACATTATAGCGAGCAATATGAAATCAGAAATAACAAATAGGAAAATAGAAATAAGAAAATCTTGGTGGTATGGAATAACACCTTTTTGTTTATTCAAATACTCAAGAGATAAAATTACATATACAGATGCAAGAGAAACAAACTATAATTTTATGATTGGTTGGTTTCAATTACGAGTGTCTGTCGTAAATAACGCCTAACTAGTAGATATACGCATAAACTTGCGTTTTTAACAAATAAAAAATAAAATTATGCGGACAAACTAAATATCAATTAACCAACAAGCCCGTAATAGCTCAAAACTAGTGTTATATGA
>Ga0306898_1000012_pt1 | contig 104738 bp, 98 predicted proteins | sample AntRauMFilla1564_FD_190424 | JGI IMG/M metagenome (GOLD analysis project Ga0306898, IMG submission 190424) | Saline lake microbial communities from Rauer Islands, Antarctica - Metagenome Filla 1 #564 (v2) (version 2) | ecosystem: Environmental > Aquatic > Non-marine Saline and Alkaline > Saline...
ATGTTTATAATTTGATAAATTAATTGTCCAGATGTATATGGATTTTGTACAGACAAATCCGTATATATTAGTATGTGTACGTGTATGTGTACGTGTATGTGTACGTGTATGTGTACGTGTATGTGTACGTGTATGTGTACGTGTATGCACGTGTATGCACGTGTATGTGTGAAACAAAAATAAATACAAAAAACAAAATCATTGGTACATGTTTACATGCAAACTTGCAATTAATATGAAAAAAATAATAATCATATGCTTGCATATTTGCATATTTGCATATGCTTGCATATTTGCATATGCTTGCATATTTGCATATGCTTGCATATTTGCATATGCGTGTACACACGTGTACTTAATTATAACGTCGTTGTTCCTGTGTTCGTCGGCGTGATGTCTGTGACTTCCACAAGCGTGCCGTCGGGCAATCGCTTATATGTGACTGGTGGCTTTTGCGGTCCTGCGAATGCTGCAAATATCATTATCATGATCATCATAAATATGAACAAAATCGTCGGCAATACAAATACTATAAAGAGACCCCATAGTAAAACTGTGCTACCTTCCATCGTATATAATATACGAAAAATATTATTTTTTAAAAATTTATAATAAAATTATTCAAAGCTGTCCCAGCGAATGCACTCGTTGGCGCCGTAGGTCAAATTCATCAAAGTAAACAACGCCGTGGTCAGTATCTTCAATACATACACTAATTTCGCTTGTCGTTGATGTAAAGTACAATGAATAATGCTTCCATTGGTATGCGTCGACGTGCGTGTACGCGACCCATGCACCATATTTATTTTTTATCCCTACGCGAGCATGCATAGCGCCAAGACTTGCGCCAGTACTTGTACCAGCGGTTGTACCAGCGGCTGCATCATCGACACGCGCAGCAAATGTTAGCCTATAGCGAATGCGCGTACGCACCGATGGGATAACTTGCCTACATACTGTGCCGGTGGCCTTGCCGTTGAGTTTAAGAGACCGCGCAGGTATATACCAGTCGTCGCTTGAATATGAAAATACCCCTGTGGTGTAATCATAGTCATGTGTCCATGTCCATGGCTGATGCAAATATTCGGACAAATTTAGGAATCCATTTCCACCACTCGAGCGGCTATAGATGCTATTGTTTGTCTCTGCGGCTTCTTTAAAACTTGGATGCATTATCAAATTTTTATTTGCCGAGTATGGGTCGTAACGATGCCCAGTTCGTACGCGATTTAATTCCCAATTGGATAATTCATAGGACCCATTATTTTCATTTGTGTACTTTAGCTTTACCGCGATGGTGCCGGTGCTTGCGTCGCTGGTACCATTGGCATCGCTTGCAACATTACCCACAGTTGTATCAAATTCAAACGAGTACCTACGTATGCCTTCGACAATTGCCATTGATGCGTTGCCGACGTCGACCCATTTGTTGCCGAATTGAATTTGCGCATGAATCATAGACTTTATTCTTGAATTGCCGCTGCGGGTCATTTTTGCATATACCGAAGCCACATAAGCTGTATTTGCTGGGAGATTCACAATTTGCTCGATACTGCCTCGGTTTGGCGCATTAACGACCGCGTCATTGCTCGTCACCATGGACATATTGTTGTGTGTCCAACCGGGCTTGCTCAAGTTCATTTCGGGATTGTTGATAAATTGCCTTTGGAGCGACCAAGCGCCGAATACAACTTGTCCATCTGGAATATTTATTCCAACAAGCACACCGCCGGCGCTATTTGTTTCAAACTGCACAGAAATGGTTTCGTCGCTGACGTCTGCGATAATTTTAGAACTACCGCCGACGATGATATTTCCAGACGCGTACAGCACCGGCGGCATGGATTTGTTTACGACCGCATGCGTGATTGTACAACAAAGTTTATACCGGCCGGCGCGCATGCTTACTCGCTGGAACATTTTTACTGCGCCATCGTTTGTAAACTTTTGAAAGTCATTGAATTTACTCAATCCAGGAACAACCCTAAGTTTGCCTTGGACCGTCCACGCTTGCGGTATGTTGTCGCGGTGATAAACAAGATTAGGATTTATCAAGTTTGGCTCGGTATCAACGCGAATCATCGGGCTGGCATTGCTTAATTTGGATTCGTTTCCGTATTTATCCACGGCTTGTACTTTGTAAAGTATCCATTCATTGTCAATATCGGCAGTGCTGCCAAGATTAAAGTCATTGAATTCATCAACGTCGCCGACGACGCACCCGACGTAGCTCTCTTCGGCCGGGTCCTTACCTGTAAAATCTTCGTGACGCCCTCGATATATGCGATAATACGCGACAATATCGCTGTTTGCATTCGCATTGTTCGCATTGCTGGTATTTCGTAGATTAAAGCCGCTAATGCGGACCCCATTACCTACTACCTGTGCACGTGGTGTCAATGGCGCACTTGGCGGCGTAAAGTGGTCATCTTCGGCGACAAGCACCGCGGACTCTGCCGGGATAGTAATTTTTGCTTTGCCGTTTCTAAAGCCAAGAATATAGTCGCACGGCTGCAGGTCATTGTGAACATTTTCATGTTCTTGCGGAACGGCGCCGACGCGATAAATATATACACGCGCTCGAAACGACCTACTGGAACCGGTATCAAGCTCGACAACTTTATCACGAGTATGCCTGGATGCAAGAATAAATCTATAGTGCATATGTGCATTTGCAATGGCGCCAGCGCTTGCATTTGCAATGGCGCCAGTCATGTCGTCGGCCGGCGATTGCAAGCCAATCGCGCGAATAAGCTCATGGTCATGACCGCTAACGTTTGTTTCAAACACGCTGCCAGAGGGTCCGCGACACCATCGCGAAAGTTGCCCATAGATATAGTAAACTGGTCTTGCAAAATAGCCTTCGGTGGGTCCACTTATCAAGCCATGCCTGAACGACGATGCATAGTAAAGGTCATTGAGTGTCCAATAACAAACACCATCAACACCCGCGGCAAGCATAGCTATGCTTGATTCAACAATAAATAGCCCAAAGAGTTCATTAGCGCGGCGGTCATTAATCTCGTTAAACTGTGGATATCTATTTTTGCCTGCCCCGAATTCACCAACGACAAATGGATATGGTTTTGATGTTCTGCCGCCGGGTGCAGTTGTGTTTAGCTTTGTCTTTGTTACGAGTTCAGTGAATCTGTCTTTGATATCCATGTATGCATCCAGGTCATCGTTGTTGTATCCGCGCCAAGACGCTTGTTGCTTCGATGGGTAACTATGCACACCATAAGCGCCGGTGATTTCGTTATATTCTGGGTCGGCCATCGCCATGAGCATATTCTCAAGTGCATTGGTCTGTGCTCCGGGTGTTCTAATGAATGCATTATTTTGGTCAAAGATAATTTGCTTGATGTGATTTAGCCCCGTACGCGTGAGCTCTTTCTCAATTTCTTGCAGCAATTGCTTGTAAGCGAGTTTGCCTCGTTGGGTCTCCATGTACTTGCCTTCGGCGGTCTCCATCTCGTTGATGGGCGTTATGTATTTGACATTGTAGCCGGCGTCGTGAAATTCTTTCAAATATTTAACAAATAATCGTGCAAAGACCACTTGCTTATCCTTTGACACAAGCATACCCGACAACATGTTGTGTGTGTCTGGGCCACGCTCGCCGAGTTCACCATGAAGGAAACTGATATTCGACACAAGCATCAGCGCAGAGTTGGCCCACTTGCAATGGCGCATCATCGAAAAGAATTCTTGCGTGTCTAAGGAATTAAAGTTTGCCTTGGGGTCTTCCTTGTTGACGTTGTTGACATCGCCCGCGTATACGTTTGTGAGATTCAATTGCTTGTTACGTACAAATGATGGTCGCATCTCTCTGAATATTTTGCCAATGATTTGGTCATGATGTTTGGGATAAGTGTATCCGTATGGGTCCGCGGGCCTAATATTGTTGAAATGCAGTCCATGGTACTCTGTCTGGATGCCAATACCATCAAATTGCTTATCGCTAAGCACCCGTTGGGTAATTTTAACTTTGATAGGCTCAATAAATGAATATATATCCGTGGGTGTTGCTGACACAGGTGCTGACACAGGTGCTGGCACAGGTGCTGGCAATGCATCACCAACAAGTTTGCTTATTTTTTCCATACAAGTTGCAATAATTTCATCAATGTCAATATCGCAACATGGCGCCGTGGGTTCTTCTGGTGTAGTTGGCGTTGGCGTTGGCGTTGGCGTTACTGGCACTGGTTCCACGGGTACTTCAGGCGTAGTTGGCGTTACTGGCACTGGTTCCACGGGTACTTCAGGCGTAGTTGGCGTTACTGGCACTGGTTCCACGGGTACTTCAGGAGTTGGTGTTACTGGCTCAGTTGGTGTCACTGGCACTGGTACTGGTACTTCTGGCGTCACTGGCTCCGACGGCTCAGTTGGCGTCACTGGCTCCGACGGCTCAGTTGGCGTCACTGGCGTCACCGGCACAGGTACTTCCACATATGCCATCGAGTCGTAGTGAGCCTTGACAGCATTTGCCATATCTTCCGAGCCAAACTTTGTAAATCTTGGTCTACGATATAGAATACAATCGCGGATATGCACTCCATGCGACCTGCCCGCGATAACGATATTGACTTCGCCCGCGACCAGCGGCACGATAAGCGACACTGCACTATGGTCGTTGTAGAACATTTGGTAACTAAACTCATTGCTGCGTTTGCCAGCAAGGAAAGCCTTGACAGCTTGTGAGTCCCAAGCGAGTCCAAGTGCATTTGTATAGTTCGTGCTTGCGGTATCAACGGCGCCGGTTATTCCAATCCATATATCATTTGATTGGTCATTGGATGTATCTGCGCTTGGTCGCCGCGCGGCTACACTAAGATGATAAACTCCTTTTGATTTAATGTTGAATTTAAATCTCAACGCGGGTTCTCGAATGTCGGCAAATTCTATACTTGTTCCTGATTGTTGCGTAAACGTTGATACAACTGCACCTGCACTTGCAACATCGACCACGGCTGAGTCTGGCGCGGTGCCACTTGCAACTGTGCCGATGACATCACTGATGTTGTCTTTGACCAACCATGTATCGACGGGAGTGTCATCGATGCTTGCGTCATCATGTGCATTTGCAGCTGCATTTGCAATCGGCGCCAGCGGTTGATAAAAAGCTTCAAATGTTTGTGGATTGCCACTCGCCGGCGTGTACACGCAGTTGAATGGCTCCGAGTGGTTATGATTATTGCTCGACATTAATAATGTATCTATATTTATCACAAAAAACAAATATATGAAATATATTTGTATGAAATAGCGGCGATTATGGCAATTATTACAAATACGCGGTTACTTTGGCGTGATATATGTTGCCGCCATGAGGTCGCAAAGTTTAGCCCTTATTGACTCACGCATGTCCGTGGGTGCATCAAGGATACTTGTACGAATAAGCTCAAGCTGCTGAACTGCATTGAGTTTTTCAAGTTCTGAATAATCTGGCGCAGAGTCTTCATTGTCAATGCTGGCTGCGCTTGCAAATAATGGCTTATTGAGTTCACGTTGTCGAGCACGAAGTTCATTGTAGAGAATAAATGTTGCTTGCGCATTACAAGTATTTGGATTAGAGGATGCTGCATATGTCTTGCTATATGGAACAATACTTTGTTCGTGACAATCGCGCTCAGTTGTAAATGGAAACTTTGAACGTTCAATTATCTTTGCAAGCTTGCTATGCTTAGGTGCGCCAGCGTTACTAAGAAGTGAGTTATGGAGTCGCACAGGTGCATCAACTTTATAGTAAGAAGGAATCAACTTGTAGATGCCGGCACGTATATAGTCGCGGAGTTGTTCAATAGTTGCAGAGTTAACGTCAACGGCGGTGCCTTCGTACATGGCAACATTGCAAAGATAAGTTGCGATAGACCTCATTTGTTCAATAGATGTATTGCTAATTTCGCCACCTGGAGTAGCGGTTAGATTTTCCATCAAGTGGTTGTCAAGGTTTTCGATGGCTTCATTGGCTGCACGGAGCTCATCAACGAGGTCAATATAAGACATGATTATGTATGTATACTGCGTATATGTGGATACTGTACGTGTGCTGCTATGTAAAAGTTAATCGCAAGTGATAATCTAGTAAATTGCTATTCAATTTTTTTGACAAAAAAATAAGAACCATTCAATCAATTATGCTGCGATAAAAGTGGCATTAATCATGTCAATGAGTTGCATACGCAATATCTCAATCGGAGACATATGTTCAGTCGCATTTTCTGAGGCTGTATTGATATTTGCAGTTGCGAATCTGATTGGATTTTTAATATCCGAGTTTGTATTTGTGGTCTCTGTGTATGCTGGAGGCGTTGATATTGATGGTGCACTTGGCTGGTCACTTTGTCGCATGGTTGGAAAAGTGAACGCATATCGTGATGGTGGTCTTGTGGATAATCTAGCGTTATCTTGCTGGATTGGTTTTGATACATTTGCTGCAATGCTTGAATATAGCAAAGTATCAAGTTCACGTTGACGTTCACGAAGTTCATCATATAGAGTAATCAATGCTTGATTAGTATACCAATATTTACTATAACCGTCTTTTACAGGTTCTTTAGTTGTATATACAGGGCGAATGGATCTGTCATCGTGGTATGGTGTTATATGGTTTTTCTCAATAGTATATGGAAACTGCGATTTCTCAATAATCTTTGCAATCATGCTATTCTTTGGAGGACCAAAGCCACTCAAAATTGTTCGGTTAGGCCATGCTGCAGCAACTCTATGTGTAGGAATCAACATACGTATACCTTTACATATGTAGTCTTTGAGCTCGTCAATTTTTGCATTATTGATATCAGGGGCAGGTCCATCAAACATTGCAACATTACAAAGATAAGTAGCTACACCACCATAGTGCTGAATATTATCTCCGTTGCATTGAATACCTCCAGCGGTTAATGTTAAAAAATCCATCAAATAATTATCAAGGCCTTCGATGGCTTCGTTGGCCGCTCGGAGCTCGTCGATGAGGTCAATATAAGACATGATTGTGATGCACGTGTACGTAAAGGTACTTTGATAGTTTGCTGTGTGAAAGTTATTTGCAATTGATAATCTATCAAATTTCTATTCAATTTTTTATCATTTATATATTCATATGTGCAAGTACATACAATACTGCGCGTAGGCGTGTCAGTCTCGTAACATCCGGGCGTATCCGGGGATGCAAAAAGTGCGTTGGAATTGTATGTAATTTTACATCCATGTATTCAAATTTACAGCCACGGACAGTACTTCCGGCGTGTTCACCACGGGCTTAAATCACCAATCGGAGCCTAATTTGACCGCCGGAAGTACTGTCTGTATGTATATACATACACACGCATACATACACACGCATATGTAAATATAAAATTGAATCTGATTTACCAGATTTATTAAGGCAAGATGTCGTCAATTCCAGCAGTTAATTTAACCGCTTCCGTCGTGATTAACAAAATAAAGCATCATCATGCGGCGGTTTCCATCGATGGCATGATGCTCAAGCGCGTGGAAATGTTTATAATCAACGATTACTATTCGGACTCGCGGCGATTCAACAAGATAAACTATAGGGACTTGTGCATGGCTGCGGTAACTCAAAATGGCTTGGCGCTGCAGTTTGCACACATGATTGATATTTCAAAATCGGAACTTATCAAGCGCACTTATGATTTTGAATTGTTTCAAACTGCGGTTAGGCAGAATGGCTTTGCTCTAAAGTATGTTCCAAAAGAAGTCTCTGAACTATTCTATGGTGATGCGGTCAAGCAAAACGGCAACGCAATATCTTTGATTCCGATACGAAGACGCACTCAAGATTTGTGTGAACTCGCGTATGAAGCAAATGAAGAATCTGTGGAATATTTTTCATCATCGGTCGTTGAAATAATGCGTGACAGATTTGATGCCAATAATTCTAACAGCGATTGCGAATACGACAAAACTTATAGTTATGATAACTATCGAGGATACGATAACTTTGACTGTTCCGATGGTTGCGATTATGATGATTCTTGCGATGATTTTGATAGCCCTATTGACAATTATGATGCATATACCTTTCAATGCTAATTTGCATATGTGGTTTACGCAATACTTTTTGTTTTTTATACTTGAAGACTTAATTCGCAATAAATATAATTTATCAAATCATGACGATGTCAATGCCTACAATGACAATGCCTCAAGCAACAATGCCTCAAGCAACAATGCCTCAAGCAACAATGCCTACAATGACAATGCCTCAAGCAACAATGCCTACAATGACAATGCCTCAAGCAACAATGCCTACAATGACAATGCCTCAAGCAACAATGTCTCGGGTATCGCCGCGAGCTGTGTTATATAAATATGCTCATATTGTGAATTTTATTCAACATCCTGATGAGCCGCCGGGAGTACATATGTATCGCGGAGATGATGAACCATCAAACAAAGTCGCTGATAAGCCATATCATGATTTGTTATTTAACATACCTATGGGCGTATATTTGTATAAAAATGAATGCAAACTTGACAAATTTATACTAAAAACACCATATGGAAAAGTTGCGTTTAGAATCATACGAGGAGCTGTATGCTGGCGATACATATCATAATCTATAAAAAATTGAATAGCAAATGTATCAAATTATCAACGATTGTATTTGCAAGCGATACATGCAAATATGTTCAACTACCTCGTGTTGCCGTGGAGCGCAAGCGCTAATGTTTGTATGATGTACTTTATCAAAAATGCCAAGATACCGGTTTCAAAAGTTATCGGTTGCAACTGCAATGGTGTTCAACAATATGAATTATTCAAAGACTTGTCGGATAAAGGCTTTATACTTTATGGAAATGCTGATTATCATCCGATGCAATTTACGATGAACCCAATGGCGTATCCGTTGATTCCGCCGGAAATTCTTGCAACACTCGATACACAAGCGTTATCTGGAACACTTGTACTTGTAAATGAGAATAACCTCAGCATTGAAGATATGTATTTATATCTCAAAGTCTACATGCGTACATACGATGAAGCCAACGTCTGCAATTATTTTGGAGAGCTATTCACTGCAATAAAGAACCCGTGCGTTATTGCGGTGCGCAAGTGAGTTACTGCGGGTGTTCATGGGTGTTCGCGGATGTTCATGAGTCCACGTATGTCTATGAACTTAGAGAGCGCTTACGTGCTCTTATTTTTTCAACTTGTTGCGACAAGTAACTATCATTGAGTCTATTTTCAATTGCACACGCACACATATCGTCGGTGATAAAATGCATTGGGATAAACTCTATCACGTACACGGCTTTGTCGAATGCAGCATTGCACATTTCTTGAGTCAATATTCGTTTGGGAATCCATAGTATAGAAAATGCATAAGTGGTTAATGCAAGTTCACATAATTCGCGAGAACGCAAATACCTCGGAGTATCAACTATGCATCTACCACTGACGCGAACTGCACGCATGCACAGTTCTTGGTCGCGCAACGCTAATGGTACATTTTTTAAAAGTGAACAGCGTTGCGCGACCGCATATCGCCATGCATTTTGCGTAAATATTGCGCATGCATTATCAAGCCATCGTCGGTCCACGAATGCAATATCGTTCATATAGCTGCGTAGCGGTGTACTATTTTTTAATTTAAGTTGTAAATTAAACAATAACGCATACGACGCAAAGTCAACGCTTGGATATTTTTTAGAGTCGTTGATGTAGTCTGCGACCGCGTGCTGCACGCGCAAACTACATGCACGTAGTTGCATCAAGTCAAATCCTGATAAATTATCAAAAATAGCATAAATTAATTCCACGGGTAGGTTGAACATATGTGATGTTTTATAAACAATAAAAATTAAAAATTACATATATAAATCAATGAATTATTTGTTAATTGTTACGGTAATTGTGTTAATAATTTACATATACAGCACATATAATACTTCCAAGAATTCCGCGGATGTGCGCAAGCGCACCAAGGCAGCACAAGCACTGGCAAAGTCCGCGGGTAGTTTTGATACACATGCAAAGCAAGCAATTGAAGAAATAGAAGCAATAGCGGAGCCAACCGTCGATGATATGGCGACACACGCTCGAATCAATCATTATAATGTGCTTGAAAATAATGCAGTAACTGCGCATGCTGGTATTGCCAACACAGGCAACGCCAATGCCAACGCATATAACACCAATACCAACACATACAATGCAATCATCGAGCTCGCCGACGAGTACAACATGATTATGAATGTATCCGATGATGCACTCAACGATATCGCCAGAGACGCAGAGAGATTTTATATGATGCCTGCGGATGCCTTTACGCAACCGGTGCTCGATAATTTTGCAATCGTATACACACATCGTCGAGATGATGCACGTGCGCGATTCTTGGATAAGCTTAAGTCGGGTGTGGTTAATCCAACTACAAATCGTATTCAATTGGTAAGCGCGATATTGGATAATCAAGCCAAGAGCGACACTCAAAACGTTCACGATACTCAAGTGAGTAAAGACCTACGGTCGACTATGGCGTTGCTCGAAGATGCACCCGGCGGTGCCATCAACGATGCTATTGATGCATGCGGACGCTTGGTAAACAATAATGGTTGCCGAGTTCTTGAGAAAATCAGAGACAATCCCGAGCATGTCATGGCGCTTGATTGTACCGAAGCAGACGTATTGGGTAAAGTTTGGCATCGCGCTAATCATTTTGGAAACTCGTTACAAAAGAAAAATATAGTCAAGGCCATCGCGGACTCTATCAACGATTGTGTAGAAAATGGGTCAATGGTGTGCACGAGCGGACGCGCTGCGCGCATCATCGGAAGTTTAGCCACGCTTGATTTTGACCATCGAGTTGGCCATGCAGTGACCGTTGATGCGTATCGGTCACAAATGTTTAACGAAACTCAAAAAGAATTACAGCAGCTAATCGCAGAAGCAGGCAATTCCGATGGCGATTTAAAGATAGTCGCAGATAGCTATAGCGACCCGACCATAACTGCACCGGCGGCGGCGCAAGCACAGTTTAAACAAGCATTAACAGAAAAAATAAATGCAAATTGCAACAAGTATAGTACTGTCATGTCACCGGAGCAGTTGGAAAACATACGCGCCGAGTGCTTGATTTGCACAGAAATTTAATCCTGTTGGCTTTATTCACGTGCGCGCAATTCATCAACAAATTCCATATGGATTTGAACACAATCCCGTTGGCTTTATTCACGTGCGCGCAATTCATCAACAAATTCCATATGGATTTGAACACAATCTGGGAGAGAATCCAAGCACGCGACTTTGTCTGCGAGTGTTTTGCCATGAATTTTAAACAACTGTTCAATATCTCGCTCTGCTTTTGCATCTAAGAATTGCATTTCTTCATCGGTGAGTGCGTGGTCATTGATGTTGCCATTGCCATCAGCATCAGTGTTGGCATTGTCATCGATGTTGAAGTTGGCATTGGCTACGGCCACGGCCACGGGTTTGACTTTGTCAGTATATGTATCATTCACGGTTGGTATTTTTTCAATCAGCGGCAATTCCACCAACGATTGCGCCACGCTTGTTTTAGTAATGTATGAAATTACAGTTATGATTGCGATAGTTACGGCGATTAATGCAACCACTGGATACCCGGAAAGTATTGCCGCGCCAAATATTGTCCCGGTGACAAAAGATATAGATATATCTGTGAAATAATTATCAGCGTTGAATTTGAATGAATACATGATTGATGTAATGTGTCTGTATACTTTATACTGTATACTTTATAAAGTATACTGTATACGCGCGAGAGATGCTTGAGTTACACACGGCTACACACTACCACGTACAGCTACGCTTTGTTTATGCGGCGACATGAATATAGATACTTTTGAATATTGCGATTCAAATTTTATACGTATACGCGTATGTGTATGCATAAGCGGTGGCACCATATGGCTCAAAAATTGAATCGCAATGGTGAAAGATAACCAAAAACAACCATGACGTGGATTTTGGCTATACTACACAGGGCCAGCTTGGCCACAATAACAAAGCATTATCACCTTGAGCAATTGAAATATCTTGCAAACATAGAAGCTGGGAATTATTATGACGCATTTGAATGCTTGAATGCAGTATGTGCACTTCGCGAGGAAGCCACTCGGCGACATAATGAAAAAAATACAAGTGATGCCGGGCATGATATATTCTTGAGTAAACTATGTTGCGAGCTTGTGTCGTTGCGTAACTTTATTTACGACTGGAATTTATCCGGGCATGCACTCGAGTACACATCGACGATGAAAGGATTTACTTTAGAAGAACAATTAAATCGTGATACAAATGCTTGCACAAGTGCTTGCACAAGTGCTTGCACAAGCGCAAGCACACATACATGCGCGCTGCTTTAGCATAGATTGCTCCAAATGTCTTGGAATTCATATCTGGATATCGACAACGGCGTTTGTAGCATATCCATGCAATTGTATTTTTCTGCAACACGCAAGACTTCGTCGTCGATGAGTGCTCGCGGAATAACACAATATCTTTTTCTTTTTGAGATGCTGGATAATTCAATTGCACGTATGCACATTTGTTTATCAAGTAAATATGTCGGAATTTCATATGCGCGTGAACCAACACTTGCTTCGAGAATAAAGTAAGCGAGTGATTTATCAAATACATGTGGAGGAATGTCGTTGGCATTATAGACTCCGGCGCGAATAGCAATCAGACACATGCTGCGAGTGCGCATGCAATGTGGAACTTGACTTAAATATATACGTGATAATGCAAGCCTTGCTGCGACACATTCATAATCTGTTGTTGCTTTTGCGAGCGCTATTTTATCAGCTTTGGTAGCATCGCTGATTATCGGAATTTTCTTTGCAATGTCTGTACATGTGCTCGTGTTTGCGCCTGCGCTCGTGTTTGCGCCTGCGCTTGTGTTTGCGCCTGCGCTTGTATGGTCGCTGGTGGCAATGGCGGCAATGCTGGTCACTTGCGTGATGCGTTGTTCAATTGACGGCATGATTACGTATATCGGCAACAAATATAGTTGAGTAAATTCATAATTTGGACTTCAATTTTTTTAGCCACGCATCAAAGATTAAAATTTGAATTAAATTTATAAAATATACAGATTATAACGCATAGTCACGCATACGTACCATACGTATACGCACACGCATACGCACGCAGTTCGCGCAAATATTACCTATAGCCATGCTAAACCTTTTCGCGTACATAATCGTTGATGCCGCCAGGCACATCAGAGCATCATCATGCGACCAAGCGATTATGAGTGCCCGGTGGGTGTTTGTAATTGAGTGCCATCGACGCATTGATAGATTCAACGTTGCCGACGAACCCATGAAAACCCTCGATTGGAACTTGTCAAATGCAACACTTTTATGGTTTTTCCCAGCGATATGGATAGTGCCTATGCAAACACGCGACGAGCACGCGTACTTGAAACTATGCGCGGAAGTTTTTGAACAGCCGCCGTGCGACAACCGCACAGCAACCAAGACACGACGCGTGTTTGCAAGACAATTAAAGTTTGCATTGCATGACCCAGTACGAGGACCATTGATGCCGCTGCTTACATCCAAACGAGTGAATTGGCGCGCGGTCTATATCGAAGCAGTTTGGTTTCTCAAGGGGCTTACAAACAATAACTGGCTAAAGTCCCGCGGAGTCAACATATGGAACGGCAACTCTACTCGCGAATTCTTGGACCAACGCGGCTTGGATTATCCCGAAGGTGAACTTGGTCCAGTATACGGCTCGCAATGGAACAATTGGAACAACACTGGCATCAATCAACTTGAACAAGCATTGCGTCTGCTAAAGACCGACCCGTTTAGCCGGCGCAATATTGTCTCTGCTTGGAATGTTGAAAAGTTGTCCGCGATGGCATTGCCTCCGTGCCATTACTGCTTTCAATTCATTGTCGGCGATGGTGCTCGTGGTGCAAAGCCAGTGCTTAATTGCATAGTCAATATGCGGTCCGCCGACTTGGTACTTGGTGTTCCATTTAATATCGCAAGTTATGCATTTATTACACATTTATTTGCTTCTGCTGCATCAATGACGCCAGGTACGCTTGTGATAAATATGGCGGATTGTCATATTTATGAAAATCATGAGCCGGCTCGCGCAATGCTGACTCGCAACATACGTGCATCGCCGGAATTTCGTTGGCGCGGACCATTCAACGAGATTAGCGATATCCTTGGTAAGTTTAATGACACTGCCATCGATGCCATCGAGGCCATCGATGACATCGCCGGTGACGCCATTGACGCCATTGACGCCATTGATGCAATTGACGCTGTGAATATTGTTCGATATGTTCCACACAAATTTATAAAATTGCCAATGGCGATTTGAATTATAAATTTGAATATCCGCGTGTGATAAATATAACGATGGAGCCCATGGATGCACACGCGGTCATTGACGTCGCCGACGATGCAGATACAGAGTCAATATGTTCAGATATGTCCGTGGATAGCGATGCCGATGACAACAATGATAACAATGATAACGATGATGCCAGTAGCACAGCCAGTAGCACAGCCAGTAGCATAGCCAGTAGCATAGCTACGGTATACGATGAAGCTCTCGCAGACAGATATGAAATTTACACAATTGCAAAAAAAGTAAATGAACTATATTTGTGCATGCACGCGGATGCAAGTACGCATACAGACGCAAATACGCATATATGCACAGACTAATATGCAAGCACTTGCGCAAGCACTTGTTCAACCACTTGCGCAAACATATCAAGTTCTTTTTTGTATTCGAGCAGCTCTTTGTAAATATTCACAATAATATTTGCGAATATCAAATCATTCATTCTGCGATACACCTGGTACTTGTCTTTGTCTATGCTTTTCTTGATTGTGTTGAAAATTATGTTATCGTGTACTGGCATCGTATCATCTTTGTATTTGAATTGAGAATAGACATCGTAATAACTATCCGCGTATTTGAATTTAAATCTATTACTGAAACGTTCGAATATCGTTAGCATCTTTGAGCCCGCGCGGGGTTTATCACATAATGCTTTGATAGTCACTTGGTCATCAAGATGGTCCAATCGGGAATAAGTGTCTCTATTAATTCATCAATATCGCATCGTTCATCGTTGATATTAAATTTAACATAAGCAGCGATTTTGTCATTGTATACGCGTGGTTTGAATAAAGATGTGATGGTATCGTCATCGGGCGCTCCAACACTATTATTATAATTGTGTACCAATTCTGCTTCACTCATTTCTCTGGTTCTGATTGTATGTGCATCAAGTATACTCTCAAGATGCTTGATATGCTCCACGCATACCTTTGCTTCGTATTCGATATCGAGGATGTTAATCAATGCCATGACTGATTGTTCAATGCAAGTGTATATTCATTTTATCTAATTCAATTTTACAAATATATTCATATGCCTTTCTTATAAATGCGATTGTTGTCCGCGACGTATGCCACCGGGAACTCTATTCCAGAGCCATCGTCGAGCTCGACATATTTAATAATTGTAGTTGTGCCGGCGGTGCGTGGCCCATAGTAATTGACCTTGATGCCGATTTCGCGCATTACTCCAAGCGCAATCGCGATAGTCTCGCCGGCGCTCGCGGTAAGGTTGGATTTGTATACGTTGATAGTTTGTAAGTTCTTGTATTTTTGCTTTGTCGCGGCGACTTTTTCATCCGCGTACAAGTCCGTATAGACGCCGCCGCGATGCTTCAAGTCGCTTCGTTCTGAACTCGGCAAATGTCAAGTAAGTCTCCGAATAAAGATTAAAAATTGGAGCAAGCGCGGCCGCCATCGAGTGTGTCTTTCCTCCTTGATTTTTTGTCAAGTCGATACTTATTTCATTAAACGACTGCGCGGACAATTCCATGAGCAATCGATTGCATTCATCGACGTACTTTTGTCTAAATGCTGGATTGTTCGAGGGCAAACTTGGGAGAGTAAGCATATTGTGTACCACCGATGGAAGCTCTTCCGGCGCCGGTGGCTGTTCAACATTGCTCCAGCGCGCTAACATTTCCGCGGATATCCAGCCACCGTGTGTGTTTCCGTATAGCTTGATGAGCTCATCGTATGTCTTTATTTTATCATATTTATCATTGTAGAACAAAAAGTCCTTCTTGAGTACCCGGAGTACCTGCGCGACTTCATGGGATTTTGTCATTATATACATACATACATATACAAGTACACGTGTGTATAAAAAATTGAATTCGAGTATAAAATATAAATATATACGAACTTACAACACACGCAAGCTCAAATCGCTTTGAACTCTACACGTAATCATGTAATCATGTAATCATGTCGACTACTCAAAACAAACACCAGACCGACGATGAGTCGGCAAAGCTTAACAATGAAATTGAAAAACAAAAAGAAATTGCAAACAAGTACAAAGAATTCTACATTAAATGCAATATCGTTAATAAGAATCAAGGTATTTACATTGCTACTACCGATGAGCTCGCCAAAGATAATAAATATATATTACGGAGGAGTGAAGTCAGCGAAGCATCTTAAAGCAAGACTATTGACCTACAATTTTGCTCACACTGAAGACCCGGTTTACGTTGTAAAGTTTGATTTGTGTTACAACCATACAACGGTTGAAAAACTTATTGAATATCATTTGAAGGATGAACATAAGTCGCCTGATTCACGAATTCTTCATATTGAATATGATAAACTCGCAGAAATCATAAATACTATTGTCATTTCAGCAAATGAAATGACAGAATATATGAATAATAATTTTGAGAAAATAATCACTGCAACATTTGAAGAGCCTCCAGTCGATACTAAATTTATCAATCTTGATTAAATTATAAAAAATAATCCAGGTTATTAAAATCTAATAACATGTTATGGTCTCAAATATTGTTAAATACAATATTTGTTTTTTATTCTGGCTTACCTAAATATGTAAACTTGACATTATTTGGGAAGAAATTACTCTTCACAAGTGCTTGAAGATTAGTCTTGACTGCACATACACCGCCAATTTTTTTACGTTGATTTGCATTCAATGGTTTTGTCAATTCGCGAAAGTTTATGACTGGGTTCGATGACTCATTAATTGTCTTTGCAATATTTTCCAATATAGACTTGTAAACATCATTGCGTATTTCCGAAGGAAGGTCATTAAGGTCAAATTTGACTGCTTCTTTGCTAATGCTGTTAGATACAGTAATAGTTGGCTTGGATTCATCATACGTAGGAAGCTTTTCTTCAATTGTAGTTGTGTCACTAAGGACTCGACTACTACTTGCTTCGTTTGATTCATCGATTGCTTCATTTGATTCATCGATTGCTTCATTTGATTCATCGATTGCTTCGTTTGATTCATCGATTGCTTCATTTGATTCATCGATTGCTTCGTTTGATTCATCAAGCAAATCATCAATGATTGAATCATCATTATTTGTATTCATTGTAAGCTTATGTTCTTTTATAAATTTTTTATGGTCGATAGGCTTATGAGCGGTGGGAGGTAGTTCAATAGTCATGCTGATGTAATTCTTTGCATTTTTCTCAAGAAATTCTTCAATCTTGTCATTGGAAGAAAGGACTAAATCGGTAAATTCATCAAGACAAGAATATTCGATATGAAGCATTTCCTTTTGTAAATTTGTAGTCTCGTGAAAATTAAACAAATATTTCTTTATACTTTGCTCAACTGACCTATAGTCTCTACATTTTTCGATTTTAACAAAGTAGAATGGGTCAGTTTTACTATGTCCTGTATTATATGAATTTAATCGTCTATTAATACCTCCAATAGAATCGATTCCACCGTATTTGTAAATCTTATTTTTTGCGAGAGTGCTTGTTGTTGCAACATACAAAGCTTGATTTTTTTGAACGCTTTGGTACTTGGTAATGTGTTCTTTATACTTGTCTGTTTTTTCATTAGCTTTTTTCACCTCGAACGTCATTTTTTCCATTTCACTCGTTACAGTTATTAACTGTGCTTTCGATAACATAGCTTCAGATTTGGCAGCATTTGTTTGTTCTTCTGCGGTTATTTTTACAAACTTGCTAATTATCTTTGTGAGCGCAATAGCCAACTTTTCAATGCATAAGTAGTATTCGCGTACATTAACGCCTTCAGCAGTACGTACAGTCATCATAATTTGTTTGAATGTTTCTCCGGTTATCACGTAATGTTTTTTGTTCATACCGGCACCACCGTGTTGCTTTGTCTTTGATAAGTCAATTGATTCTCTGGTCGTCCCAAGAGACGACCAGAGATTTCCAACAGATTCTCTGCTCCGCTCTTGGTCGGAGCAGGATTTCTTAACTGATTTATTGGTTGGGTCTTGGGACGACCAGAGATTTCTATCAGATTCTCTGCTATTCCCAAGGGAATAGCAGGACTTCTCAACTGATTTATTGGTCGTCTCTTGGGACGACCAAAGATTTCTAGCATTCACAAGCGGATGAGTCCCATCAACAACAAAATAGTCAATGTTTTCTTCAAACTTTGAAAGTTGCTTCTTAGCAAAATTGCTTAACGCATATTTATCATCTGCGTATCCAAAGCAGTTGACAATCATCTCCCTTGAACAATAGATATTAGAGCCATCAAATGCAGGTTCCCAGAACATATGCATCAAATTGGTTATCTTGTCATTGAAGTCGAGATAGTTTTGCCCAATAAACATGGCAAGGTCGGTAACATTTTTGTCATTGCTTGCATCTTCGAGTAACGAGCGCGCTTTAGAGTCATCGAATATCGCCGAGTCAAGCTTTTTGATATTTGCGACAATTTTAGCAACATTTGTCTTTGCATTGGCTTCAGTGCGCGCGAGGGCTTCTTGAGTACGTGTGACAGGCATGATTAGGTTGTTGTGAATGTGTATACGTGTACGTGTTTGTATGCGTATGTTAATGACGGCTATGCTACTTACACATAGTAAAGTTCTTACTTGTATAATTATAACCCATTGAATTCAATTTTATAATTTAAAAAATGAAGATGCTTATGCTAAAAATAAAAAAATATAGCTGTTATTTTAAACAATTAATTATCTGAAAACTGTTCAATAAAACGAGCATACTCACATGTGTATCCTAAATCATATGTATATGTGTATCCTAAATTATCATCATTTACAATGTATAGAATAAGGAAATCATAACAAGAACCATCCACAATATGAATCATTTCTTCTGTTATAAATCTACGTGCAACATTACGAAAAGAACCGGGTTATTCATAAAAATCAACACTATTACATAATTCTTGTGTTTGATATTCATGTAAAATATAATCTAAATTATATCCATTATATGCGACAGCAAGTTTACGCATGTCATAAGTATGTAATTTTGGATTTATATATTGTATATTATCGTAATCTTTTTCAAAAAACTCCATATATAATTTTTCTTGCTGAGCAAATGAAATATAAGCAAAGTTTTGAGAATCAAATTCAATAACTTTATTAATTACAGCATCAGTTTGATTTTTTAACATAGAATGTTTTTTTGTATTATTTCTTTTCTTTTTATATCTTCTTCATATTTATCTTCTATTATTTCAATAGAATTAATATTATGAAATAATACCATAAACATATAGTCATTTTTATCAAGATAATTATAATGTTTATAAGTTAACATATCGGTTAAATATAATTCAATAAATATATCATGACTGATAAAATAAGAGTTAAATAATTTTTTTGACATATCTTCAAGTTGTTCATGAGTAGCTGTAGCAATCACGTGAGAGCGTAGACTTAGCATATTTGTTGTACAAAAATATGTATTTTAGGTGTTTGTTAGTTCTTACTTGAGTGAATTTAACTCTTCAAATTCAATTTTTTATAATTTAAAAAGTATACACATGTACACACACAATGACAGCACCTCCGGGCTCTCAGAATGGGGTTTTAAGCACAAATAAGCCTCTACAGACATAGTTCAAGTGTAGTGCTGAGTGGCTTAAATCAGCGTATAAAGCCATTCTGAGAGCCCGGAGGTACATACATATGTGTATGTACATGCATGTACACACGCACATGATATCGTATTTAAATTTGAAGTTTAATTATAAATATATAGACCGTGCAAGTATAGTCATGTTTGGCTTGAATATCGTTGACATCGATGACCACTACGAATGCGAGTGGTCAATGAACACATGTGTGAAAAATTATCAAAATATTGATTCACATCACGCATTGACTGTAAAGATGATAATCAATCAAGAAAATCTAAACAAGCTACTGGAGCTATATTCGTATACGCATTCTATAAATATTGAAAATTGCAATATTATCTTTGATGCTTTTGACACATGCGCTCGCGAGCGTAATCCATGTATGCAGATAAGATTGAATCTTATCGCGGGTAAATATTTCTATCCAATTGTCATTGACTATATTGCAATATGGGTCATCGAGCCAGTATGTGTGGATACAAGCATGGATACACGCACGACTACGAGCACGAATACGAGCACACATGCGAGCATGGATACAAGCACGCATACGAGCACATGTGCGCTAAGTCAGCAAATTGCAAAATTGAATATCTAATTTTAAAGATATCAAATACAAACATGTTGGTGTATTGTGACACGCAAGCGGAACCATGTGCGATATTCTTTGAACTTGACATCAAAATGGCGTGGTCGGTTGAGAAGTACCGTACATTCGAAGACAGCATGTGCTGTAAAATTAAAATCATCGATGGTAAGGTAAATACCAATACAATACTGAGCGATTTTATATCAATCGCGGATACATTCACAGGTAAGCGATTCATCGCCGACTTTGAAAACTACTTACGTGAACATCCAGAAGCATTAACGTGCATGCATACGCCTCCGATATTCATGACGTATTTCGAAAGACACAAAATTACAACCTTTTATGTTTCAAGAGCTCAAACGAAGCCATTGTTTGATTTTGCAGAAATGAAAAAAGAATTGATATGCGCATGTATGTATGTGCATGCGCATATCAATGTTTGTTTTTTGTCTAATAAATTTTAATTTGAACCAACGACTGTATATTTAAAATACAATATGCAACCAGTGAAAGAATTTGAAGAAACTATGGATATGCCTACAGATAATTTAGTATCTGCTGACAATGTTGACAATGTTGACAATGTTGACAATGTTGCCGCTGATGCTGGCGCCGCTGAAATCCCATCCGAGGAAGTAAAGCTTGGTCCGGCTCCAGATGGAAGTTACTTTACTCCTTACCAAACAACAATTGTTTATTCGGCTGATGATTTATTTCAAATAACCGTAGCGACGTTGGCTGAACATGCGCAAGTGATTGAGTTGATTCCAGGGGCTGATTTGAGTACCATCGCGGATGTTTGCGAGCACCTCAGTCCCGAGGTTGTCTTGTTTGGTTCTCAATGGACCGTCGAATATATCGAAAGTTTTTACAAGCGTGGCTTTCAATTCGTGCATGTAATGAATGACGCTAGCACTTGTGCAAGCACTTGTGCAAGCAATGGTGCAATTACTGCTACATCAATATGCGAAATCATTAACGAAAAGTTCACGCGCGCGGTTGCTTTTGATATGTCTGAAATTGCGCAGCATGTGAATATTGTTCATGGCGCCATCGCCGCTTACTTGCTTGAACTATTAATGATTGGGCGATGCAAATATACTCCGATATTCGACAATGTAACGGTCAGCGACGGTAAGTGGTTTGCGATTGGCATCGAGTCGCTTGCGGCCACTGGTGTGCATTTACCAGACAAAATCAAGAGCATCTGCGAAACTTTTCGCGGATTTGACATCATCGGAGACATTATCAAGCTTGGATATTCAGATAATCAAGTGCGACTAAAGATTGCATCTGAGAAACTTTCACACGCACATGTAGTCATTGACGGCGACAATATTATAGCATATGTGCCCGCGGATGCACTCGCGTGCGAGATGCTTGACCAAGCGAAGAGCATTCCACATATCGTTAATAACAAAGTAAATATTCTTGCAATGTACATAATCGGCGAACATTTTGATATTGAGCTTGTGCCACTCAACGATACCGTCGATGTGGAAAAGTTTATCTCCGATTGCTATCCAGATTGCCTTGTTGCGCGCGGCCCAAATACTATCCGCGGATACACTGCTGTACGCGCAGTTGATTTTCCATGGGTCAAAAAACATACACATGAATTTAACATTGGCGCGATAGTATCCAACGAAAACACACACAACATGCATGACGAATCACAATCGGTGCTTGTGAATGTAAAGGATATGCCGCCGATTACACCAGAAGAACATATCGATTTTACCAATGATGCGTAAGTTTTTACATAATGATGTGTAAGTTTTTACGCAATGATATTAAATTTTGTAAATCGTGAGACGCAATTGCGGGTTCTTTTTTTGAAACTCTTCAAGCGCATTCAAATATAATTTCCAATTGCCGCGGCCAAGTCCACAGCCAATGCCGTATGGGACTCCAATAGTGTAAACTTTTGCATGGCAACTTGTTGCATGGCAACTTGATGTGCTTGCTCCCGAGGATTGATTAAGTGCAATCAACGATGGAAGTTTATCAAGCGCTTACTTGAACCATACTAATCGTTGCGCGCTTGATTCAGATACATTGCCGACCCAGCGCTGGCCAGCAACATGTATAATTTTTCTGGGATTATTTGTTATATATGCGTCGCTGGGAGTGCGCTCTGGCAAACCAAGTGAAATACGCACGCGTGCATTGTAAATATTTGCTTCCGGATATGCATCAAAAATTACCTTGGCAAGTCCAGCGCATGTGGTTGTCTTGCAATTTATTTGATGCATAATATAGTCATCGGTGGAGTCAAGAAGACTCTTGTTAATTTCAGGCAGCATACTGGATTTTGTTAATAAAGTAGTTGCTCAAGTGTTTATATATGTCTTTTTTACATCTAATATTCAATTTTAAATAACAATTTATAATATAAGAAATACACTTAGATAGAATTATGAAGGTTTCAAAATCATTTCAAGCCAAGCATTATAAAATTAAGATTGATGTAAAACCAAACGCAATCACAAGCAATATTGATGATGCCAATGCTGTCGCTGTTGCCAGCGACAGCAACGCGCGCGAACTTTTGGCAAGAACTCCTAAACGCGACTATTCACTTGAAAAATTAAATACATTAAAGACGCGATTAAATCAAGCAAAAAATAAACTTGATTTGATTTATTTGCGTTCCAAAATAGACACCGTGTACGCGGCCAAGTGGAATAAATTTCAAGGCATCGTAGACATTTATAGATATTTGCGTAATCTTGTCTCTAAAAATTATAATGCAAAAAATGTAACAAATGCTTGGCTTAAATACTATGAAATTTATTCAGAATATGGACTTGTAAAGTCCACGGATACACCTCAGTTAGTGTTCTTTAATGCAGAGTTGCCCGGAGCTGCTCTATGTGCATATAATCATTATGCAAAAACTCACGGAATTAAATTTGAGTGGATTGCTTCTTCGTTGATGCCAAGCGCAGAGTCAAGTGCACTCGAAGATAAATTTGGATTGATGCGACTCAACCGCCATTGCTGGCTGATGCGCGATGGTAGCAATGACAACGATGCCAGCAATGGCAACAACGGCGACATGACAAATATTGCAAATATTCTTGATTATGAAGCACGCGTGCGAGCATACGGTGGTGTTGATTTCTATAGCCATGACGCCGGCGTGGACGTAAGTAGTATTGCAAGCAGTGTCGCAAGCGGTATTGCAAGCAGTATTGCAAGCAACATGGCTGATGCATCGCCGCAGCTGAAATTTAATCAACAAGAAGAACTAAACTTGAAAATTCATCTTGGTTGTGCAATTACTGGATTTGTTACATTGAAACGCGGCGGCAATTTTGTTGCAAAACAATATACGTATTTTGAGACACTCAGTTGGAACTTGATTTTGGTATATGCATCGTTGTTTGAAACTTTTTATTTGTGCAAGCCACTAACTTCACGCATGTACAATAGTGAAATTTATCTTATTGGTAAGAATTTCTTGGGATTTAATCCAGCCGCGCGACAATTATTGTTCAATAAGCTTACTAATTTTGACATGAAGCCATTGTTTGAACCTGGTGTTCATTGGGAAGCAATTGCAAATCTTCAAGAATTTGCCGGTGTTGTTTTTGGCCAACAGATAAATTCACTCAATGAAAATGTAAAGTTATTTGAAGAATACGCGGATAAACTTCATTTGCTTGAAGATGGCATTGGCGTTCTCAAGTCGTCGAGAATCAAGAACTGGTTCAAAAATTATCCAGTGAAAATAATCGCAAACGTAGACCAACTTAAAAGCAGGTAGTGGTGCATACATGTGCATACATGTGCATACATGTGTATACATGTGCATATGCATGTGCATATGCATGTATGCAAAAAAAGTAAATATGCAGTCTAAGGATATAAAAATTGCGGTGCTATGTTGCACATATGCGTATACGTGTATACTTGTATACGTGTATACTGGAAATTACAAAGTTATTCGAAGCAGTTGCTGGATATTTTTAATTCCGGCAGAGATGCCATCGGATGCATTCTTGGGAATTCTTGCATCAATAATCGATAAAGTTGATTTGATGATTATCATTGAATCATCATCGAATCATCATTGGATTATCATTGGATTATAGTTGAATCATCATTCGATTATAATAAAGATTAAATCAGTCATACGTTGATATAAATCACGTATAATGCAAATAGTATAGTATTAAAAAATTGATTTCTTTTTTCTTTAAAGATAAAGCTCAGTTATTATAAACAAAAAAACATGCATTCGTATGCTTCCCATAGTGTCTATGACAAATGTATGCAATGTTTGCAAGCAGCGCCCGTGATGCATGCATCTGCGTATGACGCATCGCACGCAAACCTATCTGCGGTTGAATCTCAAGCATTAATTCCAAATCAAGCATTAATTCCAAATCAAGACCAATATGTTGGAATAAAAGTTTGTGCATTTTGTTTACTATTGTTTGCATTTGTATGTGTGGTATTTATAGCAATAATGATTGCGAGTAATTAAACAGTTATTTAATTATATAATTGCATAATTACATAATTGCGACATATATATGTTTTGCATGAGACTGCAACGCACGGCTACTCATAGCGACTCATAATCAGATTCATTGCATAATAAATAAGTATCTTCATATGTGGATATTTTTTGTATGTTGGTTTGAAATGTTTCGTCGGTGCCATCGTTGCCATTGTTACCATCGTTGCCAGCATCGCTATTGTTGCCAGCATTGCCAGCATTGCCAGCATTGCCAGCATCAGGCACAATACCAGTGTCATTAAACTTGTAGATAAAATTATCATCAAACATATTCGCGTTTGATGATAATCGCGTTTTGCAAAATTGTTCAGGAACAAAATTAAATATAGTCTTGTTAAATTCGGCAGTATCTTTCCAAATATATTCATCAATGGTTTTGATAAACTTGTCAGTGTGTGCGATTGTGTTGTGTTGAGTAGCCTCAAAATTATTACAATTTACCATCGATGAAAATAATGATGGCATATCTTCGATGTCGTCGATGTCGTCGATGTCGTCGTTGTCGTCGATGTCGTCGATGTCGTCGATGTCGTCGTTGTCGTCGTTGTCGTTGTCGTCGTTGTCGTCGTTGTCGTTGTCGTCGTTGTCGTCGATATTATCGTTGTTATCGTTAGTGGCATCATTGGCATCGGCGTCATTGTTATCGTGGTCGTCATCGTTGTTGATAAAGTCCGAGGTTGCGCTATAATTAACATTATTAATCCTTCTTGCGACATCATCGAAAATAACTGTCTCTATATGTTTAATTTTTTGATATATGTCATCGATGCGATGATTTATGCTCTCAAGATTAAAACGAGTCTTTAAGATTTCTGATTTTGTGCCACACGTTGCCTGGTCTACCATGAAACAAATGTCAATGTCGAGGTCTGTGGATATCCAAGCGGCAACTCGCTTAAGCACTTGCGCGTGAACATAGTATCCGCTGTATTTTTTAATTTATAAATATTGCAATTCATTTTTTCAAGGATGCACCATGTGCGTTTATACGTGTGTTTTTAAATTTGAATACAATATATAAAAAAATACAAATCGAGCCTATACTCGTATATATACGCGTATATACTTATACACACGTATACTTATACACACGTATACTTATACACACGTATACTTATACACACGTATACAAGCATACGCAAGATTATTCACCAGCGACATTCAACTTTATTTTCGAATTTGAAAATTGTCCGCGTGTATATAAGCGCAGACATGAACTCGACGACGACCATCGAAATGATTCCCGAGGATTCTCGGCGGGCAACATTGCCTATTTCTCCATCGAGGCAGCATTTGTGGGACTTGTACAAAAAATCTGTACAGTGCCACTGGACCGTTGAGGAAGTGTCGTTGACTAAAGATGTTGGTGATTTCGAAAAATTGTCAACGGGTGAACAACGTTTGGTAAAGTATATTCTTGCCTTCTTTGCAACCGCAGATTCGCTTGTTAATGAAAATATTGCCCAACGATTCAGTAATGAAGTAGGAATTGTTGAAGCTGATTATTTTTATGGTATGCAAATTTCCATGGAGAATATCCACGCAGAGATGTATAGCTTGATGCTAAATACGTTGATTCCAAGCCAAGCTGAGCGTGACTCTCTCAATACCGCTGAAATCAATTATAAAGTTATCAAGCAAATGGCCGACTTTACCATTGATACAATCAGTAGTGAAAAAACATTTGCTGAGCGTGTACTTCGAATGGCTTGCGTTGAAGGCATCTTCTTCACCGGTTGCTTTTGCGCCATCTATTGGATTGCTCGCAACGGCGCCATGCCTGGACTTGTGCATTCCAATGAACTCATTGCACGTGATGAAGCCTTACATACTATATTTGCAACAGAAATTTACAATATGTGTACGATTAAGCCATCACGCGATGCTATCACGGAGATAATCGACGAAGCAGTAACGCTTGCGACTGACTTTATAATCGACGCGATTCCTGAGAATTTACCAGAGATGAACGCGATTAACATGACCAAATATATAAAAAATCAAGCAGATATTATCTTGTCGCACATCAATGAGCCGCCGATGTACAAAGAAAAGCAACCGTTTCATTTCATGGAACAAATTAATTTGCCAAACAAGACAAACTTCTTTGAACGCAGAGTCAGTGAGTATAGCAAAGTTAACCAAGCGTCGGAAATAGACTACACTAACTCGGTTGATTTTTAATCAAAAAGGCGCAAATATTACACTCACATGTATGTGATTTTGTTTTTTTACGATAGTGTATATTCGAAACTTTCTAAATCTCCGACGGTATCTTTGTTACATACGACGCCGGTACCGACATCTGTGCAATATTTGTTATTTCTTGAGCTAATAATTGAAATTTTGCCATTGGGTAATTTTTCAATTTTGAAGTGTTCCCAGTTGCGGACATCTCTATCGCATTTACCTGGATTGTCTGTGCAATATTTTTTGGTTCGTTCGACTATGATTCCATATCGACCATCGCGTAATTTTATGAGTGTAAAGCGTGCCCTGGGACCGGGAACGTCTGTGTTGCAGATAATTCCCTTATTTGATTCCGCACAGTATTTACCCAGTCTACTTCCTTTTACTATTATATTACTCGGCAGCGTCACAAATATATCACTAGATTTGCCACTGGTAGCATCGTCATCGGCAATGATGTCGTCGGTGATGATGTCGTCGGTGATGATGTCGTCGGTGATGATGTCGTCGGTGATGATGTCGTCGGTGATGTTGTCGTCGCTCGATAGCGGTAAGACCGCAAATGTTCCACTAGCTATAATCAATATAATAATGACAAGACATACAATTAATATTACTAACTTCATTTATATTACTACAAATATTTTTTATAAAAACCCAGATTAATTTAATTATACTTTGTAAAAAATTGAATTAGTTATGTGAAAAATTACAATAGAAAATTCAATCAACACGTGTGTACATCGCCATAAGCTATGGTTCGATTTATCAGAAATATTAGTATTGTGCCTGAAAGTTTCAAGCGCAATCATGAGTTTCAAATGATAAGTTTGATTACTTTGATGTGCTTGATATTTGCAATCGCACATGCATTGATGCCAATAAATAACACATGTGCTTCTCAATGTGCATTGCAGTTGCAACTTGCAAATAACACCATCGACCGGCTTGTGATTGAAAATGATAATTATCGCAATGCAATGAAAAGCAAAGAGCAGTTGGTTTTTGAAATGATTGACAAAAATGTATTAATCGCGAAACTTAAGAATGAAATACATGCATTGAATAAAGAGATACAGTACAATCAAAAGATTAAAAAAATCAATGAAGAAATTACAAGACGCGACCCACATCGACTACAGCGTATAGTTACAAATTATCAAGAAATATTCGCAGCTGTTGTTACGATAATATCAATCATCGGGTTTACACTTGTCTGCAATTTTATTGTAAATTTAATTGAATTAATGTGTAAACAAAAAAAAGCATATTCGCAGTCTAAACATGTGAAAAATAGCGTTGATTTAAAAAGTCGCAAATTGCTCAATAGATAATATGCACTTTTCTATATTTGTTTTTTGTTATAATTTTAATTTAAAGTTTAAAACACGGGTAAGCAAAGCCATGGAAATGGAAGTAACTTTTGAGCAACTTAAGAGCATTATCAAGCAATTAATCGATGAAAATATGCAGCATAATGCATCCAAAGATGTATTTAAGCAAATCACCGACGTTAAGAACGAGATGTCGGTGATGCAAGAAACATTTCAATCCGAATTGATGCGTGTTGAAGGTAAATCCGACGATAATTATTCAAAAATGCAAGCAGAATTGCAGTCAGCATTGATAGCATTGAAAGCGTCGGAGCAAACAATATACGCATCGATACAATCAGCATTGCAAGAGATGCTTACGCCGACGAAAGCATCGCTTAAAAACACAGTCAACGACACAGACGCAGTCAAAGACACAGACGCAGTCAAAGACACAGACACAGACACAGACGCAGTCAAAGACGCAGACGCAGTCAAAGACACAGACGCAGTCAAAGACACAGACGCAGTCAAAGACGCAGACGCAGTCAAAGACACAGACATAGACGCAGTCAAAGACGCTGTTCAAGTTGCACCACACAATCGTGTTCAAGCTATTAAAGAAGAGGCGCGTGCAAGTACATGCACACATCCCAAAGATAGAATTGTAAACAATACATATGCATGCGCACGTGCAATTGGTCCAGATAGTTGGATGGATAAGCAAATAAAATTGCAACAGAAAAAAAATGCACTTGCACCATCAATGATTGAAATTATGGAGAATCGCGTAATGCAAGCGCAAAGTGAAGCAACTGAAAAGTCCATACTTGTCGACCAACTACAATCCGAATACAATGATGCACAAAAGACCATCAATGACTTGATTGAACGCGTTGTCAAGTTGGAGGAATACAATTGCAAGCTCGAAAAAGACAATGAACATTTGCAGCAGACGCTGGCAGATTATGAACGTAATTGCACTTGCGAAGAACATGAAGATGAATCAAATTATGAAGAATTTGACTGCGACAACAATGCATCTGAATATCATAATTCGCACGATCCTTGCAATATTGTCAAAGAATTTGCAAGATATAGGATGCGACACGTATTCAGAGACATAAGAAACCGAAACCGAGGCGACACTGATGAGAAATCATGCTCATACGAACGCGACTACGAGATGGTCGAATTTTAAAGGTAATAACTGTACGTGCTCGCGCATGCATACGCATGTGCATACGTGCACATGCGTGCGTGTAATTGTTTTTTTGACTATATGCTTGACCGTCGGCGTATATCAACACATATACGCGTATTCTACGGGATTTTAAAAAATTGAAGTCCTATTTAGAATTATTATAATTGCAGATATTTGTAATCTATATGTGTATACACATACACACACGCAAACACGTACACGCATACACGTATACACACGCAAGCACAAGCGCGTATACACACGTATACACACGTATACACACGTATACACACGTATACACACCTGAAATCATGATTTCCAACGTAAACACCCAGCAGCGCGCATTCATCACTGAGCTAAGCCTCAGGGTGACAAGCCGATATGCACGTAGCGAGATTCCGAATAAAGAAGCCCTTGATGAAGAAATCAAGTACATCATCGCGGGTGCTCTCGCGTGGGAAAACTTCAGCGAATCCGATATTGAGTTTACCAAGTATGTTTCATGCGAAGCATATGAACGTCTACTGTGCGAACATTCTAATTTCAAGAATATGTCGTACGCGGCCATCGAGAACATACGTGCGAACAACAAACGCAACAAAGAATGCACTCAAGAATGTGCTCAAGCACATGCTGAAGCATACGCTAAAGTATGTGCTCAACGAGACAATATGCAGCATATGCTTGAAAAGCTACAAAAGACCAAATATGATGAAGATACACACAATGATACATCAATGGTTTCGCCCACGACGATTTCAACGCTTAACGTTATGTTGCTAAATATGCAAATAGATAGGCTTACGCGTGACATGCACGACTTGCAAAATGACTATTCGAGCATTGAACAATATAATAAAGACCTTAAGATACGAAATTCTGATTTGAAAAGAATGGTAGCACGTGCATCTGCACGTGAAGAGGCATTTTCCGTAACTATGGATAAGCAACAAAGCATCATCGAAGACCTGCAACAAGCCGTCGACAATTACAAGGAAGAATACGAAATGACTATGTTGCGTGAATCCGACATTATTGATGTTAAGAAGCAATTGGAAGTGGTTGAAATTGCTGTAGCTGACGCCGATGCCGTTATTGAACAAAAAAATGAACAAATTCGCGACCTTAAAGAACACTGCTCGGTCATTGAGAAAGAACTTAGCGACTTTAAACTTGCTGCATTTGAAAAGAAAAACGCAACAAGTGAGTCAGTCAAGGACCCAACAAACATTCAACTACGTGCGCAACTCAAATATGTCATGAATGAATACAATACACTCGCCGACTGCTACGCAGAGCTTCATAATAAAAATGGACTTACTGAAGTCAAGAACGCAAAGATTGTCACTCAAGATGAGAAAATCAAACAAACAGAGATTGCACTTGCTGAAGCCAATCAAACTTTGCTTGCCAATGAATCCAAGTTTGAAGCTACCGAGCGAGAACTTGTTAAATTGAGAAAAAAGATGGTCCAGGACCAACTTGTTGCAACTCACGTCGATTACATACAGCGCATAAACACCAACAACTTTGACTTTCAGCTCATTGACTTGTAATGACAACATTGCAATAAGTTTAGTAACAAAAATAGCTTACGTGCTATGAGTAACAGTTGCCGATGGCAATCATTGTTTTTTCAATTTAGAGAATTACTCGCAGTTTCATGCGTAGAAACCTATATAATTTACAGATTGATGAAAAGAACAAAATAATTTTGCGGCGCATGCGCTGCCATATACTCTGTGTATAAAAATTATACGATTGGTCGTCAATATCAATTATGTGTTCGTGTGAGCATTTATGCTCATGCTGACGCTCGCGCATGGGCGTACATTGACCCGATTGGTCTTTTGTAATTATTGAATCATCGGCGTTGATATATTCAACAATCAGCGGCTGAATGCATGAGCAATTGCTGGCGTTGCTCATGCTGGTGTTGCTAAACATACTATTGCTGATTGTGTTGCGTGTGTTGCAATTATAATCACGAATCATTCCTACAATGTCTTCGAAATCGCAATTAATTTTTTCATTGACTCGGTCTTGCTTTTGTTCAATCGATGCAATTTTTTTGTTTACATTGGCGATAAATTTAGCCATTGTTTTTTCATGAGCAATTTCAAATGCACGTAATTGGTTCATCACTTGCAATATATTTTGAGCATCATAATCAACCGTCTGCGCGTGCTTGGTCGCGGTCTCCGGAAGTTCTCCAAGAGTTATCCAGTCACTTGACAGTGACTGTCATGTGGTGACAGTCGCTGTCAAGTGACGTCATGTGGTGACAGTCGCTGTCAAGTGATGCTGCTTCATATTTATTACTTTTACGCATTCTCAATTGCTTGTATAAAAGACATTAATAATATGATTTGAATTTAAATTTAAATAGATATTATTGTTAATGTTAATTGACAGTGTGTTGGTGTAATTAAAACATAATTAGCATAATCATAATTGACACAATCATGCATACTTATGAGTTTACTGAAGGAAATTTCAAGTATGATTTGAAATATCCAAGTATGTATGATGATTCGGCTCAGTATGAACTTTATTTTGAATCTATCAATTACGACAACATCGGAATCAAAGATGCAATGCTTGTTATTTATCTATGTCCAAGTATTGTCGCTAATTCACCCAGGCTTGCCAATGATAAACGCACATGCATGATAAATCATCCGCGCGATGAACTTACCGCCGGCGACTTGTTGTACTCGGGAACAATAAAAAATATAAAAAGAACAAATCCGAAAATAGCAGTATATGGTATACGTGCTGATGCAAAAATTACTGTCACATTAAATTGGCGATTGCCGATTGTCGATTGCCAATCGGCAACATAATTATACATTCACTGCCACGACCAGTTCAACAAGTACAAGCTGGAACCGCGCGCGTATATACTTTTGTTCATTCGCGTGTGCAATTAATTTCAATCTGTCAATGGTGTGCTGAACAGTATCGTATTCGGTCAAGTATTTGTTTTTTATCAAAATTTGCATCAAGCATTGGTCAATCGTTGTTTGGTCGTTAATTTCAATGGCGTTGTGTGCCACGGTGTGATTTACATGCTGCACAGTATCACTAACTTCATCAATTATTTCACTGGGAAATACAATCACAGGCATGTATTGTTTACGTCGCAACGAGTCAAGATTGTCATAAATATAGTTGTATTTTTCAATCAATGCGTTATAATTGCTTATTGCATTGTCGCGTTCGATTCCACGCTTGAAGCAATCAATGGATGCGCCGGATAGCTCGCATGTGAGCTGGTCGTATTTCTTTTGAAGCCTGATGATTTTTTGCTCATTAATAATGCAATCATCACATTGTTGGTCCGCTTGTTGTAATTCTTTTTGCAATTTTTCAGAATACGATAAAGACGCTTCAAGATGATTCAGAGACACTATATGCTCGCGTTTTAATTTCGCATACTTTGTTTCAATGTCAGATAGTTGTTGGTAGTTTTGTTCAAGCATGTATCTTTCTTGTCTGATTTTGGCAAGTTCATCAAGCGTTTGTTGGTTGCTTATTTGAAGAATTTCAAATGACTTTTTTTGTTTATTATATTTTTGTTCAAGGTTGCCGCATACATCCACGAGAGAAAGATACGATTGCTCCAACGCATCATTGGATTGCTTGAGCCAGTCATTGGTCTGCGCCATTGATGCATTTTTTTGCATAATCGTTGCATTTGTTTTCATAATAGTTGCATTGGCATGCTCAAGATTTGCATTGGTACTCTCAAGCGCCGCATTGGTACGCTCGAGTTGATTGTTGGTGTTTTCAAGCGCCGCATTAGTACGTGTAATCGTTGCATTGTCGTGCTCAAGATTTGCGTTGGTACGCTCAAGATTTGCGTTGGTACGCTCAAGATTTGCGTTGGTACGCTCAAGCGCTGCGTTGGTACGCTCAAGCGCTGCGTTGGTACGCTCAAGAGCTGCATTGGTACGCTCAAGAGCTGCATTGGTACGCTCAAGAGCTGCATTGGTACGCTCAAGAGCTGCATTGGTGCGCTCGAGTTGATTGTTGGTGTTTTCAATCTGCGACATGATTAATAACTGTGCGTGACTTATAACCGATATAGTATCTGCGTATTTTCAATTAATCAAATTCAATTTTTACAATTATATAGCGTCGATGGGTCGGGTGGAATCCCGCCCGACCATCAAAGAATATTGGCAACCAAAGACATATTTGTCAAAAAGACACATAATATTGCAAGCTCCAAGTTAACTTGTGTTTAACACACGACGACACATATGTTGTATATTTGATAAAATTTGAATTAGACGTGCTTAAGATACATGTAGTGTGCATGTGCATGTGCATATGCATGTGCATCATGACGCCTGCGATATTACCCAACGAGCCTTGTGGTTTTAATGTCAGCACATATTCGTTTGATAGGAAAAGAATGTACATGTTGATGCTATTGATATATCTCGTTTATTCATTCGCGGCAATTCTTGCATTTATTGTTGAGCAAAATAACTTTAACGAAAGTACGCAAAAATCTATCAACGGTTATAAATTTACATTGCAAGTTTGTCTATATGTGATTGTTCCTGTATGGATTATCGTCTTTGCAATTAATTCGTACATCGAGTACATCAGCAAAACGGTTATTCGTCTTGAATATTCTCGCGAAATGTACGACAACTTGATACCATTTAACAACGGCAACATGATGTACATTGATAAAAATGTAAAAAAGTTAACAATCATGGTGTATTATAATGATGCTAATGGCGCTATTGTCGTAGATATAGAATCGTTGAATAACGGCATCAACGGCGATACCGGCGGCAATGGCATCGCCGGTAATATAGCCAGTAACAGCAACGCCAGTGCCAATATTAACAGCATCGCATATAAATTCAATTCAAGCTCGGAATTGATTAAATATGCATATTTGCTTCAAGCGCAAGCTTATTATTGGTACAATCAAGATATTTCTCAGCCAGTGCCTGTATATAGACGTCATGTAATTTCGCAGCCTTGTGTATTGTCGCTGGTCGCAAATAAATAAATTGCATTGATTCATAATAATTTTGTTTTTTGAGTGAAAAAAACAAATGATTGTTGTTGCATGCTTAGCATGTATATGTATGGAGTATTTATATTAATACTCAACCTGAGCATGACTCGCAGCCGATATAGCATGCGGCTGGTTCTTCCGCGGGCATGTTGCCAGTGTTGGCATTAGCATTGCTGGCATTAGCGTTGCTGGCATTAGCGTTGCTGGCAACGCCGGCGCTATTCGCAGATATGTTCTTGAGTGCGCTAAATGCAGCTCTGGTTCGTATATAGTAAGAGCCAGTCTTTAGTCCAAGACGATGTCCCGCATCAAAGACCGCATTAAGTACGCGGTCAGAATTATCCGACAAGTATATATTCAAACTTTGCGATTGGTCAATATATGCAGACCTAAGTGCAGACCGTCGCATCAATTCTGATTGCGGCATCTCCCAGACGGTCTTGTAAATTTCACGAACATCCGCTGGAATAGTTTTTATTTCCATTACGCTTCCGTTGTTGTTGATGATTTGGTTCTTCATCTGCTCCGACCACAAGCCGAGATCCAACAGATGCTTAATCAGATGCGTATTGACAATCGTGTTCTTGCCTCGGTTGGTAGTTTTGGTAAACAAATTGCTTGATATAGGCTCAAATGACTCATTGTTGCCAAGAATTTGGCTCGTTGAGACTGTCGGCATGTACGCGACATGCAAAGATTGCCTGAGTCCATCGCGGACCACTTGTTGCTTAAGTTTGTCCCATTGCAATGTCTGTGAGACTGACAAGCGCTTGCCGAATTTCTCCTCGAGCAATGCCTGATTTTCTTCCCAAAGGTCAAATTGCAATCGGCCTTCGGATGCTGGGCTGCCCTTGAACTTTGTATATGGCGCAATTGCGACTGCGCGAGCCGTAGATGCACTAATCGCTGCATGATAAATTGTCTCTGCGATTCGCATATCAATTTCAGTGGCACGGTCGCTTATGAATGGAATGCGCATCAACATGAATACGTCGGCGAGTCCTTGGATGCCCACCGCGATAGGCCTAAAGTCGCGGCTGTTCGGGATGCATTCTGGAGTTGGATAGCGATTAACGTCGATGACGATGTCAAGTGACTTGACGACCTTCATGACGATTGCATGAAGTGCATCATAATCAAAGCTGGCTTTGCCCATTGCGTCGACGGAGACGAATCTGCGCAAGTTAATGCTGGCAAGAGTGCAGCACGCGTATGAATCGTGAGAGCTCCATTGGTAAATTTCATTACAAAGGTTGCTGCTCTTGATGGTGCCAATGTTGCTTTGGTTTGTCTGGCGATTCGCATGGTCCTTGAAACTAACGTAAGGAGTACCGGAGTCACGTTGACTTGCCAATATTGCCTGAAGAACTTCACGCGCAGGCAATTGCTTTATGGCTCTTCCTTCGGCTTCGTAGCGAGTGTAAAGCTCGGTAAAGCAATTTCGGCGCTTCCATGTATGTGGGTGTGCGTTGAGTTCATCCACGGTTGGTTCATCCACGACGGGTGGCCCGAAGTAAGTAGCGTATGCGCTATTCGTTGAATAGTTTGTATCGCTGCATACTTCGATGCCGTCGTACATATCGCTGAGTCCCGGAGCGGTGTCCTCGGAGAACAAACTCCATTGGGCATCAGCGCGGCAACGCTCCATAAACAAGTCATTGACCCAAACCGCGTAGAATAAATCACGCGCGCGTTCAGTCTCTGCGCCATTTTGGAGCTTCATTTGCAGTACCTGCATGATATCGCCGTGCCATAGTTCCAAATAGATGGCAAAGCTTCCTGGTCGTTTGCCTCCTTGGTCCCAAGTAAGTGCAGCTTCATTGTATATCTTGAGCTGCTGAGGGAGTCCGCTGCTGCCGCCGTTGGTTCCCTTGATGAGGCAACCGCGAGAGCGAATGTTGTGCATATGAATACCAATGCCTCCAGCATGCTTGCTTATCAAGCTTGAGCTTGTCAAGTTGTGCATGATGCCTTCGATGCTGTCCTCGGTACCAAGCAAGAAACAAGAGTTTAATTGCTGGAACCTACTGGCGGCATTGAGAAGCGTCGGAGTTGCATGTGTATATAGCAGATTACTCATGTCAGTGTATGCGGTCTTGATGTCATCGAGCGTACCATTCATATACAATGTGATGGCAATGCGCATAAACAAGTACTGGGGGCGGTCCATAGTCACGAATTTTGCAGTACCAGTGCCATTGGCATTGCCGTTGGTTTTAATCCTATGCAGATATTTGCCATTTTCCAAGATATTGATACCCATATAGTCAAGCAAGTAGTCGTTGTCGTGGATAATCATAGCATCGAGAGCATCGCGATTACGCATCACAAAGTCATAATGAGCATCAGAATAGGCCGCTGGATAGTCCTCGCGGACAATCTCGACACACTTGGAAAAGCTGCTTGGTGTATTTTTATGCATATTTGAAATGGCAATTCTTGAGGCAAGTATAGAATAGTCAATGTGAACAAGCTTGTTGGAGTCGGCGATACGGGCAGCAATTTCATCAAGTTCTCGGGTAGAGATACCATCATAAATGTTGCCGATGACGTCCCTGGCTACAAGGACCGGCTGGACCCCTTTGAGGTCATGGCTGAGCTCAGTTAGGCGGTCTGTGACCTCATCGAACTTGAATTGGGCCTTGCCCGTGTTGCGCTTAATGACTGACATGATTGATACGTTAGGTTACACTTTGATATTTATAGTATCAAAGTTTCAATTTTAATTGAATTAAAAAAAATTGAATTTGGTTATTTATAAAATATACAACCTGAAACTGGGAGCCAACTGCCTGTAAAATTACATACACAGTACGCATACATACACGTATACACACAGTACACAGTACACAGTACACAGCACACAGTACACAGTACACAGTACACAGTACACAGTACACAGTACACAGTACACAGTACACAGTACACGTACACGGTACAAGTTTCTCATCAAAAATGGCCTCCAACGACGATATCATCAAGGTAGTCAATGAGCTCTTCAAGCTCCACGAGAAGGAAATCACTCACCATATGCTCAAAGATAAGGAGGAGTTAAAGGTCATGATTGCCGAAATGACCATTAGGCTGGCTCAGATTGAGTCTGCGGTCAGCGACAAGAAGAAGCCGGTAAGCAAGAAATCAACCGCAGCTGCAGCTAATGCCGCCGACGACGCCGCCGATACCGCAAGCAGCTCAGCCGCCGATGTCAGTCCTGTTGCGGCTAAGAAGCCCTACAACTGCGGCATATATTTCAATGAAATGTACAAAAATAATGAAGCCTTTCGCAATAAATACTTTACTGCAGAAATGATAGCTGGATTTGCCAGCGACGAGTCAGTGCTTGCCAAGAAAGAAGGACCTATGAGAAAGAAGGCTGAAGCATCACTTGCTTGGAAAGCTCTCAAAGAAAATAAGGCAAATCACAAATTAGTCGATGCCGAATTCAAAGCAATGCGTAGTGCTCCCGCAGCAGAAATGCTTGAGGCCGAAGACGTCACTCCGCTTAAGCCGCTTGCGTAGCGAGCGTGCATACAATGCGCAGCATAAGCATGATTACAATCATGTATTGCAATATTTGTTTTTTTAGTTGCTGTATTCAGTTTGTTTTTTTATTAAAAGATATAGATATAAATAACCGAACAACGTTATGTATCTCAATTATAATTTAGATGAGCTCGCCGACGATGTTAATGAATTTATTATTGCAAATGACCGCATGTTATTTGCGCCAATTTTTAAGACCATCGAAGAGTACTGCATCAAGCATAATTTAATTATCGGCGGTGATGTTGGTCTTGATTTGCAAATGGATAAGCCATTGAACAGGGACTCATTCAGCTGGCAATTGTACTCGACACGCTCTTTCGAGGATGCAAAAAATATAGCCAATGAAATATTTAAAACAAAATCACCACATGTTGATGTAACGACGACTGCGCTTGACACAAAAATCAAATATAAAGAGTTTGAAATTTATGTTGAAGCTCGACTGATTTTGAAAATATTTCAACTTGACAAGTACGATGGCGTTAGCATCATGCAGGTGTTAAAGCCAGCGACGCGCGTAGGATACTTTACAAAGAAACCCATCGCTTGTATGGACTCGACGCTGCAGCTTGTAAACATTTATAGAAAAATATACTCGCCGAAATATACATCAAACATCGCATCGTTGTTGGAAACCGAGGCAAGTATTTTTGATAAAGCAATGCTAAAGACCGGTAGCGGCACCATCGGCGACAGCACCGCTGCAAGCAATGATGAAATTATTGGCGGCAGTGCAAGCATCATAAGCATTGATGCAAGCAACACCGACGCAAACATAAGTGCTTATGATGCATTTGTGATGTCCCTCAACTGCGTGGTCGTCGGCGACTATGCAATGTACAAGCATGGCTTGTTGAAGAATCCAAAAAAATTGTCTGTGATTGTTGATTGGCCCGTTGACGAATATGAAAAGAGATTGACTCAAAATGCACCATCGGTGATGCGCGGCACCGTTGTTAAAAAATACAAGAAATTTATAAATCTTTCAAATGATTTTCAGCTAATGAAATATACTGTCAAAGTCGGTGACAAATCCATAGATGTTTATAATTCAACAACGTTCGAATTAATTCCATTTATTGACCTTGATGGAATCGCCTGTGGAACATACTGGGTGCTGCTGCGATTTTTAGCAGTAGAGCTATGGTCAACTAAATTAAAACTACATTCGAAGCCACACTTGAAGGCCCAATTTGACCAGATTCATAAAAATATAAATACAGTGCGTGAGCTTGCACTTGGAATGATTGCGAGCATCGACAACACCAATGGTGATGCCAATGGCGCTGATGATACCGCAGTCACAAAAATTACAAAAATTCTATTTCCAATTAACTATGCTGGCGTTTATCTTGACGAAAATGTAACAAAAAAGAAATTAATCAAAGAGCAAAGTCCAGAATTCCTAAAGACTTTTTATCCGGCTCTTGCAAATCACGCAAGCAGAGAGTAGCCGTATGCGATGCTATGCGAGTATGCAAGTATGCGATGCTATGCAAGTATGCGATGCAAGTATGTGATGCGCATACTCGCATACAAAGCTAAAGAGTAAGCTCAGCAAGCAAGTCGTCGATGGGTTCTCGATAAACTACTTGTTCTTGAAACTTTGTCTTGTACTCGTTGTAAGAATCGTTTATCAACTTGACTATCTCTGGATGTTTTTCATTATTGTACGCGGCTGAATTGCGCGCATACTTCTTTTTTTGCTCAAGAGTAGTGCTTGTTAATCGAATACCATTACCAAGCGTTTTCCAATCAAGAAAGCCACTAATGACAGATGTGCAAAAGCCAAGGATACCTTCGGATGGTTTATATCGTTGTGAATGAAATTCACCAATAGATATGCAAATTTTGCCTCCTATGTCATAAAGACCATTTGGCGTTAAGCAAACAAAGCTCGGCGGCTTATTTGGAAACTCAACAGGCATAGTTAATTTTATAATGTACTCGCCGGAAGCAAATTCATCATCAGTGCCAAGCAAATTAGTCATCATGATGTACCAAACGCGTACATCTTCAGGGTCCATAGCAAATTTAAAGTATTCCGACGGGTACTTGGTAGCAAACCTAAACTGACCAACTATGGCGCTTGTATTGCTGTTTGCGTTTGGCGCCATTATGTCGATGTGCGTATACGTGTGTGTGTACGTGTGTTTGTGTACGTGTACGTGTGTTTGTGTACGTGTGTTTGTGTACGTGTGTTTGTACGTGTGTTTGTGTACGTGTGTATGTGTACGTGTGTTTGTGTACGTGTGTTTGTGTACGTGTGTTTGTGTACGTGTGTTTGTGTACGTGTGTTTGTGTACGTGTGTTTGTGTACGTGTGTACGTGTGCGTCGATGATATCTTACACTGTACTTTTCATATATTTAAATTCAATTTTAAAAATACCAGTTGCGAATATATGCGCACGTATGCGTGCATGAGCAACGATTACGCTAATAGGCTATCAGCGGAGATAAGCTCAGTATCATCAATATTCAGCATTTTTAGCTCATCTTGAAGCTTTTTAAGCATTTCTGTATCATGAGCAGCCATGTCTGCGGATGCGTCGTCGTCGTCGGATGCAATAGATGCAGTATATGCATTAGATGTATTAGATGCATTGCTGATAAACGCCGGTGATGCCACCGGCTCCTGCAAGAGTGCATTTCTGCGTTCTTGCATATGTTTAGCTAATATTTCAAGTGAATTTTCATCGGTTTCTCCAATATTACTAAACTGTGGCGCCGCTCTACCCGCATCAAAAGTAGCTTCTTTAACTGTTTCTTTAACAACCTTATGCGCGTCTGCGCGTGGCATTGCCAGCAATGCTGGCACTGCTGACAATACGTCAACGTTGTTGATTGAATCTAAACTGGATTCAAAAGTAACTAATGATTCAATTGCTGCCGCAATTTTGTCTGTATGTGCTTGAATTATATCAAATTCTTTCGATATTTTAGCTTTTGTATTTTTGACCAGTTTATCTAATTTTGATTTAAAGTCGCCTGTGATGTCAGTTGGCATGTATACTAATGCATTATCATAACTATCACCAACGGTGTCATTGTCAGTGATACTGCCGGCGTTGGTGTCATTATCGGTGTCGGTGCTGGCTTCACTGTCAACAATACGACTGCCACGAGTGGTTGCATTGCTTGCAATTTCATCTGCATATGCATCACAATTGCTTATTTTGGGTTTATTAAAGTGACTCTGAAAGAAATTTGCATCATCGTCATCAGAAGTTTCGTTGAATAAACCAAACATCGCTCTTATTGTGTATCGTTAATTATTTAGTTGATAAATAATTTTCATTTTAAAATTGAATTTGATATATTATAAATATACAAGTGTGTTTGTGGGCAAATAAGCGCGTGTTTATAAGCCAATAAGTGCATATTTATAAGCCAATAATCACGTGTTTAGTCGCGTATAGTCATAAAAATGTCAAATTCAGATACACAAACAGTTATTCAATTGGTGCGAGCATCTCCAATAATTAAGCCATCGAGTGCAGATAAATGCACAAATATTGAAATCAAAAATTCAATATTGGTTGAATTTTGGAGCCCTATCATCAATGATGTACCAAAAAAATATGTTTCTGTGATATTCAAATATAGACCAAGTGTGTTCATCGGCAATAACGAAAACATTACAAATGCTATTTGTTACCATATACAAAATAACAGCATTCGTGTACTAAAAACAATTTTGGTTTCATTGTTCAACAAAATTAAAAAATGTCCGAAATCATTGTCAGTTACCGACGACGATTGCAAAATAATTGCGATGTTTCTTGTTATACAAATATGCTCATATAAAATAAAAAGTTCGGACAGCTTGAAAAATAATATTGAAAATAGTTGCCTTCTCATTGATAATATAAAAAATGAATTGAAGACGATTACTATTGAAACAATTATAGATTTGTTTAATTAATCACATCATTTGCAAGAATTCTACAGCGATTGCTGTTATTGACGCAATTGATGTTATTGACGCAATTGATGTTATTGACGCAATTGACTTTAAATCATGTAATTGATTTTACGAATAAGTCTATTTTTTGTAAGGCCGCCAAAGGGTATACCTAAACTGCGCGCGACAAATTGCAATTCAGTCATGTTTAATGAGTTGTTAACGCGTTTTCTTTCGCGAATGACAGTATTTACATTAATTTTAGGCATCTTGGTATATTTAGTCGATAGTTTCGACTTTTTCGTGGATTTTGATTTACGTGTGTGTGATTTTTTTGAGTCACGTTTCGATTTCTTGGTTGCTCCAGGCATATTTACACAGGTATATATATGCGATTATTTTTTATTATCGCAATAATTTATACAAAAAATTGTACACGATTGTACAAAAAATAATTGCGATAACGTGCAATCATGCGATAACGTGCAATCATGCGATTGCATGCAATCATAATTATGATTTAAACTTTAGGCCCAGCGCATACGTATCAAGCAAATGTACGTCAGGACCAAAGTCTTTATTTATGAATCCTTTACTATAGCACAGTGCTCCCGGGCCCCACACAGATACATACTTTGCGGCCTGAGCCATATTTGATTTGTAAAGATAATTAAAATCAGTTGCGATGTAATCTTTGAAATCAATCCAAGTGATGTGAATGCCATTCACATATACGGTATCCGCGAATACTAAATCTGGCGTAGATATTGGCCTTCCATATAATTTTGTTTGCTCCACAACGAGTTCTGCTTGTGTGCGAATACTTATCCCGAGCTTCATAAAATAATCAACAAATATATCTTCGTTTGTCGCCGCACGTGCAGCAATTTTGAGCTGGTTACGTGGACTATCCGGGTCAGCATCTGATGCTGCATTAAATTCTTTTTGAGTTGCGCCGACGGCATCGGCGATACGCAGTTGTGGAAAATTATATTTTTTACTCAAATCCGGAATACTTACCCCATGCGAATAGTCTTTGATAATTTTATCTTTGTACATCGGTAGCTGATGCCAACGCGAAATAATTTCATTCTTTTTAACAATTTCACATAATGATGTCACTTGTTCTGGAATTATTTTGCATTTGTAAATGCGATTGATGCGGCGCAATTCTGCTTTTATGGCTTTGCTGATATTATTCATGTTGCCATTATTAATGACATTTTGTTCACGACAAAATTTTATTAGCTCTCGATAGGCGCCAATATGGATGCTTGAACATGGCCATTTTATATTGTATATCGGGTCCAAGTGATGGACGTTCGATACCGTATACGTCAAAGGCATAGCTGTTTATTTATTAAATATATCTTATTCAAATTGCTTTTATTTATTATTAATGATAATTATAATTGGATATTTATAATGGGTAATTTCGGGATTGCAGTTATTGGCATAGTCGCTGTGATGTTTATTCTTGTGTTTGGAACACCATTTATTGCGAGTACATCGAGTTCACAAGCGGCTGTGGCTGCATTTAATGAAAGAGAAGCCATGCGTAAACTGAACCAGGAATCGGCTTCATTTTAACACACGTACGTGTACGTATCGTATACGCATGTTGCAAAAAATTGAATCAAATATGACTAAATCATTAGCATGTGTTGGGAAATAATGACACATAATGGATATACTATCTGATGATATTTTGACAAGCATATTATTAGAGCTTGATTGCGACAGTCTGCAAAAAATAAGTGAACTTAACGCACGCGCTCGTAACTTATGTTTGAATCCGGATGTGCAGCGCAAATATGTTTCTATGAAAATGCGAAACATCGTTGATATGGTTGTGAAAATGACACGAACAATAAATGAAGAAGTATGGAAAATGACTCAATTTATTGCAAAGAAAGGTGAGAAAATTCATCCAGTATTTGCGTCAAATGAACTATGTATCGAGTATATTGAAAAATGTCCAGCATACATTGTGTTCTTTCCGCAATATTCGTTTACAAATTTCAGTCCAGAGTCGAACACGCACAACGACACGAGCGTCAACTACGAACTCATGTTGACAAAGGACACTTCGACATTGCTCAATAGCAACTCTGAGATTGTCAGAGACGAAACGTCGGCTCCTATTCTGCAGCTGATAAAAAAGCAGACTTATAATGTTCCAGAATCAACACAAGAACATGTCGTAAATAAAATAATTGACGCTCGGAAACAAAAGTTTGAAAGCAAGAGTTTTGATGATGTAAAAAGCTATCAAGATAGTCAAGACAGTGGCTTTGGAGGAAGTCAGCAAGTATCTTTTGACAACATCAGCGAGTATGGTTCAATGGAACAATTGAACGAAGCAGTCGAAGCATCAAGCGTTGGTTCAACTGAACTATTCGAAATCAAAAAAATAGCTGCTAAAAATTATGAAAAATTTATCGCAAGTCAAAAGCAAACACACGAAATTAACAAATATATTTCTCAATATACTCAAATTTCTGTTGGCGTTCAGACTTATCTGATAAATAAGCATCGCATGCACGACATCAGCATCGTCGAGGCTTTCTTTAAAAAGGAAGCCAGTAGTTCAAACTTTGTTCATAGAATTAGCCCAGTCACGAAACACAGAGATAGTAGATTTGTTATCGGAGTCATTGAAAAAATGGACGATAATCAAATTTATACTATTTATAATTGTGAATCTTAATTTTTACATATAGTTAATATTATTGTATTGCAACCGCATATATTCCTATTGTAATATCACGTAGAGCATACCCGCAACCATACACATTCCGATTGTGTACGTATATATTTGCAACCACTAGTAATGCAAAATTAATGTATTGTTTTTTAACATAAAAAAATAAACCAAAGTATATCGCTATGGATTTCATAAATACATTACGCGAACCCAGGATTGCTGGAGTTGTCGTCGCAGATACAATCGCGACAATTATCGGAGCAGCTTTATTAGCGCGCATTACTAAATCTAATTTCTTTATTATTTTGCTATTGTTGGTTGTGTTGTCGATTGTGTTGCATTTCTTGTTCGACGTCGAGACCACAACCAATAAATTTCTTATGTCGCTGACAGAATCGCCGGGGGTTACTGATTTGTCATTGAATAAACCAAATGCAAATTCGGCAGTAACTGTTGTGTCGCCAACATCGTGCGCGGATACAATAGTGACTTACCAGCGCGATACCGATTCATATCAAAAAGAATTAAATGTTATAAATTTATAACATGATTGAATCACGTAGTTTATTACATTTTGATTCTATCTCAGCGCTACTTGCTCGACTTAGCTCTACACTTTCAAGCTCAACTCTAAAGGTAACTTTTAATTTTTTGTCTGTGATTTTTAGACTCATCGCGTGCGTGTCTTTGTTAAATTTTAGTACCTTTATCTTTATGTCCGCGTGTGGGTATATGTCCTCGATAGACATCAAAAAGTCAATGAGTGTGCTGCATTGCATAATTTGGTCTATAAATGCTTTGTCCTTGCGCAAGATAATTATATGCAATCTCATGCCGAATACTGCGAATCGCTTGGAAATCATGGTTAATGAAAACATAGTATACAGTTGCATATACAATTATAATTTCAAACACGCGCGATTCAATTTTTTGGCGCAAAAAATAAGATTATACACGTATATCTTATCAATTACAAATCTAGCCACGTGTTTATTTTGGAAACATAAATGGGTTCAATTCGAACTTCATCTTGACATTCATCGCGGATGCCTCTTGGAAGAACACATTGGCGACCCAGCTACTTGCTACATTGACTATATCTGCGTTGTCTCCGCAGTGCTTGCACTTGTACAAACCAAGTCGTTCATTGACAATTGCGCGATTGCCACAAAGCCTACAGATGGGTAAGTTGAATCCATCCGAGTCCGTATAGTATTTTTCAAACAGCGCACGTAGACTTCCTTCGGCGACGAGACACCAAGTCTCCATCTCTCCGAGACGCAGGCCACCATCCGATGACTTTCCATCCAGCGGCTGCCTTGTCAACGCACTTGTAGGGCCAGTTCGTGTCGCATATTGTTCATCTACTACAAATTTACTCAATCGCTGATAAGTTGTTGGACCAACAAAGATAAGTGTATCGATGTAATCGCCGGTCTTGCCATTGTACATGCGACGATGGCCGCCATACTTGACTCCGTGGGTCTCAAGTTCTGCGATTGCGCCATCGATGTCAATGTTGCGAAACGCAGTTGCATCTATGCTGGCGCCGCGGATTGCTGCGAGTTGTCCAAGGACACACTCGATAATTTGATTCACGGCCATTCTGGTTGGAATCGAATGCGAGTTCACAATCAAGTCAGGGACCAGACCATCCTCACAATAAGGCATATCGCATCGTGGAACTTTCAAGGCAACGATGCCTTTATTGCCACTAAGCGACGAAAGTTTGTCTCCGACCATAAGTGGTCTATTTGCTCTGGTCTTTACTTTGGCAAATTGCGCAGAGTCGTCTTCGTTATGGCCTCGCACAACACGCTCAATGAACACAGGCTCATCGCGTTTGTACACGATTGAACGGTCCATGTACAAGAACTGGTCAGTCGGCTTTGGAATTTTGACTGTCTTGACAATAAGTACATAGCCGCGCTTTGCGACAGTGCCTTCGGCGATAAAGCCATTCTGAGTATACTCATAGACGGCATCGCGCTTGATGTCCATTGTATGGACTGGGTCTGGATTGCCAAATTGCTCATCCTTTTCAATCTCGGCTTTTTCATAGCTATAGTATGAAGCGTTGTAAGCGCCACAGTCGACTGAGCTGGAATTTACAATGATTGAATCTTCTTGATTGCTGCCGCCGTATAGCGCAAGTGCAACAATCGCATTGTATCCGTTCGGATACGTGAATGCATTTGAAAACGTCGATACCAAGTTACGTTCACAATAATGCTGGAAAATCGCCGCTGACTTGTCAATGCGAAATGGATAATTCAATGCAAACCAGCCCACGGATTGTTTACGATGGTTGGTGTACATGGTATTACGAACAGCATTGCTGTGGTTTGCGAGCGGACCCGCAAGAGTAACGATGCCAAAGATGGCTTGGTCAATATCCATGTGCGTGTATGCGCGTTGAATATTGTTACGCGCAGCGCGTAGTTCATTGATATTTGGTGCAATGAATGCATTCTCCTGTTCTTCAGGACTAATATATTCAATGACACGCATCTCGCGCAACGCATCCATGGTAAGCTTACCAGTACGTAGTCCGCGAATATGTTCATGCGTTAGCTTTATCCATTGCTTGAACTCGACCTTGCGGTCGGTGCGATATTCGTCGATGTTGTTATAAACGATGACAAGTGGGCGCATCATTCTACCGACATCTGTCCAAAAGTAGACTTCGTGCGCGTGCAGTTCCCATACTATGGTGGTTGTTGCATGCACATGGTCGTATCGCCGAAGCATACGATAGCGCCGGACCAGTTCATGCGATTGCGCATTGCAACCAATCCAGTCGCCGTTGACAAACACTTTTGTGAGATTTTTAATCTCTGACGGCGTTATTGTGTCCAAGTGCAGTATAGCTGGGTCGGCAAGCAAGAACTTTTTAAGAACATAAGAACTACTTGCGCCACATACCGAGGCAGTACAGGCCATTTGTTTGGTCATGCCTACCTTTTCACCGCTATCCGCGGATTGACTGATGTCAATATATCCAACATAACTTGGATGTACACGCCTCATTTCATCTGCACGCTCATTTTGCTTGCTTGCGGAACTGTTGGGTGTATTGACTGTACTTAACGTACTCTTAACTTCCATGTCATTTTTGTGGTACAGTGTCTGTGTGGACATCCGCTTGGCCATCTCGTTGCGCTTGAGCGTAACTGTCTTGGCACCACTTGATATAACTTTGGATAAGGTCTTTTCGAGGTCGTCGCTGTTAATCGATGCCTTCACAGACTCTGCAAGCTGCACTTGCGAAAATTGCGTAGACTTGAAATCTTTTGCAAGCTGCTTACGCATGGTCTGTACAATTGCAACGTTGAACTGTGTCTTGAACGTCTTTGCAATACTGGTTCCCGCGGAATGGATGCGCTTATTCTTGTAACTATCGCGGTCCGTCGGGTCGAGGATTCCCATATAGACTCCGAGAAGCCTATTAATGAGATGGCCCAAGAATCGCATCTTTTTAATGCGAAACTCGGGTGTGCTGCCGATATGCGGGAACACAAACCTGTCAATGGTGCTCAAAACGGCATTATTGAGATACTTTGTTGCATTCTCATCGCGTCTGACTCCGGCTGGATTGACTGGCTCAAATATTTTATGCGATAAGTACTGCGCGATTTCCACGGGGTCTGTTGATTTTTTGATGCTTGCGTATTCGCCATCATCAACTTCAAACGCTTTTTCAAGCACTTCAAGCATCGCGACCGTAGTGGTGTCTTTGTTATCGACGCCGTAAACAATATTGTCCACGATGTCGTAATCGCGAGTCATTCCCATGAGTCTAAACAGTATGTAGAACGGGATTTCAAACTTGTTGAATTTCGTCACTGTCTGAATTTCCACAGTGATGTTGCCGTTGTTAAGATATCGCAAAATTATTTGATAAGAATTTTCAAAGGCATCGCCGGGCTTGCTTAAGAAAGTGCCTCTGACTATTTCATTTTGATACATATTTTTGTATACGTGGAATGTATTGTTTGTAATGTTTTCAAGATTATGGACAACCCATTCATTACCTTTGAGAATAAAGTAGCCGCCGATATCCAGCGGGTCTTCTTCAAGCAACGCGAGCGCTTTCTTGGTACACTTGTATGTGTTGCAAAGTTCAGTGCCAACCGCGCAAGGAATAGAAGCAATTCTATGGTCCTTTATTTCCGCGGTGCGTGTCTTGGTGGTTCCATTCTTATAAACGGCGGTTGCTTCAATAGTTGCGCTAATTCTGATGGTCGCGCTATAATTGAGGTTGGCAATGCGTGCCATTGATGGTGTCAACGGCTGCACATTACCGGTGCGCGGCTTGATAATCGTAGGTGGGCTCAAATTGGCATCGGTGAATCTTACGATATAGCTAATGTCTGTAATTTCACGGTCTTCATCTGTCTTGTCTCTGAGATTCTTTTGCCTGCCTTCAACCGTATATAATTTTGTGACAATTTGCTTGATTCCAATGCGATTAAACGCGTTCATGCTTTGAATATGGTGTCCTGCAAATTTGTTCTTGTTGACTTCACTATATATCAGCGAGAGCATATGTCCGGTGGTCAACTCAGGGTCAATTCCAACATCTGTTTCAAGTTCAGGTGTAAATTCATAGTTTGAAATAGCATCATTGCCGCCAAGTACGTCATCGTAGATAGGTCCAGAGTCGTCGTTGATAAGCTGTTCAAATTCATCGGCCACCAGTTCAGTATCTTCGTTGATAATTTCGTCGGCGTTGTCATCGGGATTATCATCAATTGCAATATCATGATTAAGAGCATCAGCAAGATTAAATTCATAGTCGTTAGAGTTGAGAATATCAAAATCTGGCTCTGGCATTTCAAAATCATCCAATGTTGCAAACCCAGCATCTGTGTCAGCATAATCATCGGTGGCATCCGCGGCAATATTATCTTTGGGTCGCTTAGAAGCCTTTGGCGTTTTAGGCGCTTTAGCTGCTGCGGCTTTGGGAGCTTTTGTGCGTGATTCCATGGTGTTAGTATTGCTACGCATGCTACAACATAAAACAAGATATAATACTATATTAAATATTCAAATTTAAAATGATAATTATACGTGTACGTGTACGTGTACGTGTACGTGTACGTGTACGTGTACGTGTAACCGTGTACTTGAGTGCCAGTTATAAGCTTGCGTGTAACAAGCAAAAATATTGCCTTTATTAAAATTGAATTTATATCTTTAATTAATAAAAAACCATGTCTGACGACTTTGATATTGCGATTAAGCCACATAACACGCGCACTATGCCCGTACACGTATATAAAGTAAAAAAAGAATTCTTGTTGAATTCGCTCAATCAGTTGAACGCTGAGCTTGCTCAAGAGACTAATCCTGATGCAATAGAATCCATCAATTACAAAATTGCAGCAGTACGAATTTGCCTAATGAACATTGAAGCAAAAGTGATGAATGAAATTGAGTACGTGGAATAAAATCAACGCATATTGATTAGCATTTTGCACACACCATCGACATGTAATTTTATGTTTTCTTCAGTAGGGTCTTCAATGGTAGTGTCGTTGTCGTCGTTGTCGTCGTTGTTGTCATTGTTGTCATTGTTGTCATTGTTGTCATTGTTGTCATTGTTGTCATTATTGTCATTGTTGTCATTGTTGTCATTGTTATTTGAGGTTATGTCCATGGCATCGGCACCAGCAACGCCACCAGCATCGCCACCGGCATCAGCAATTTCATTGCCGGCATTCGTGTGTGGCGTTGGTGTGTCAAGATTACATATTAATATATTTTCAAATATTCGCTTGATTACGCATCGCTTGTTGTAAACGCAAGCGGTGATTAGCATTGCCGCAACATGTACTTGTATTGTTTTTTCTTTGTTGTAAATAAGCTCACGATAAGTACGCGTTGACGCAGCCGAGTGTAGTTGTGTATCAACATCAGCTTGCATGCGTGTAGTTATCGTATGTTGCAAATTAAATAAATTACATATTGCTCTGTACTTTATGCGCCTACTTGCTGCTTGGAAACATCCTGTGATTAATTTTATATAGCCGGCGTCGATGAGGCTCACCAGCATAGTCCTGCGTTTCCACAGTGTTGATTTAATTTTTGCTTCCAGCTCCGCTTTATCGTATGTGCGTAGTTTATCAATTAGCTCTCGCCGAGTACTTGCATTAATTTCAAAAGCATCAGCGATATCACTCACATGGTCTTTTTTTTCTGGAATAAATGGCGCGCCAATGAGTATTTCCATAAGTAGGCATCCAAGACTCCATATGTCCACGGCGGTTGAAAATTGTATGCGTCGCGATGATTCAGTATCAATTTCAGGAGCTCTATACGCACGCGTACATACACAAGAGTCATGATTTTGTTCCACAATTAACATAGAAATCCCGAAATCACTAATGACTGCGCGACCATCTTTAATCAATATATTGCCAGGCTTTAAGTCGCAATGAATTATACCATTAGCATGTAGATACATAAGGCCATCAATTATATCTCTGGCGATGCGGTCAAATTCATCGAAATAATGAATCATACGCATATGCTGCTGAAGCGAGCACTCGTATTTAGGCATATAGTATGCGAATGTTTCGAATGTATGAAAATCGACATCAAGAATTTTCACGATATTGTCATGATTGCAACGCTTTATCATAAAGATTTCACGAATCATCACATGATTAAGGCCTGGATTTATTGCTTTGATTACACGATTGTCGCCGGCATCAAACACACGTGAATAGCCGCCGCGGGAAATGAATGCATATTCAGCCATGGTTACGCACTATCACAAAGTAGCTGCAGTATTCATTTATCAAATTAAAAGTTCAAATTTAAAAAAGAATAGACTATGTGTCTTTACACATACTATATTTTACAAATAGGACATCGTTTAATCTTTGTATAGCAGAACGCGCATATTGGTTGTTTACAACATACTTTCGCGCATGCACTATCTTCATAACATATGATGCAGCGTTCGTAGATATCAAATTTTATGTCGTTGTGGAAAATTTTTGCCAAGAATCCATACTTGCGTAAACTTTCTTTATCTTTAACGTATTCAAAAGCGGCTCTGTGTGCGCGCATCGCAGCCAAGCAAATCTCTGGCGTTTGCACGCGCACATACTTTAATGCATAACCGTTTTGCATAACTGCACGTAAGCATATTTCCGGCGTTTGTATATGCACATGCTCAAGAGACAAGCAATTTTGAGTCACTGCAGTCATGCACATTTCCGGCGTTTGCGTAATCGCATACCGTCGCGCTGAAGGCCGCTCATTGTTGGTTGTGGTTTTTTATAACTCATTGTAAATATATGATGTTTTTCATAAAATGAGATTCAATTTTTTCATGAAAAAATTAAGCAATACATGTTTATGCGTATTGCTTGCAATAATGCTTGCAATAATGCTTGCAATAATGCTTACTTGGTGCCGGTTGAGCCAAAGCCATTATCGCCTCGAATCATCTGTGTGGATGTGGTGTCGTTGGTGGCGCCAGCATTGCTTGCATTTTCATAGTAGCATCGTTCGATAACCAGCTGAGCAAAGCGCTCTCCAGCATCAATCACATATTCATGGTCATTTTTGGTGCAGCTAACGATAACTCCAAGTGGTCCCGAGTAGTCACGGTCAATGACACCTCCGGAGACTGTCAAGTGTTGCTTGACGGCAAGGCCACTGCGCATGGCAATTCTACCATATACTTCCATATCTGGCATAACCACAGATACGCCTGTTGGAACCATTACGTTGCCGGCTCCGCCGGTGATAACTGTGCGCTTAAGTGCATACAAATCATATCCGGCCGCGTGTGAGTTGGCTCTGGTTGGTATAATCGCACATGCGTCAAGCTTGATGAAACTCATGACTGTGTGTATGCGTATGTATGCGTATGTATGCGTATGTATGCGTGTATGCGTGCGTGTACGTGTGCGTGTACGTGTATGCGTGTTGTATTACGGTTGTTGATTATTTCTATATTGAATTCAATTTTTTAAATCACAATATAATGACGTCTAAAATATCCGAGCAAGCGCTTTTTACCACACCGAGTGCCTTTAGTAAATCGCCAAACATTGGCTCAATTAATTTACCCGCAGCGACGTTTGGTGACCTCGTGGTCACTGGGACATTCAATGGTGGTGCTCTCGCGGGTAATTTCGTATTGACCACCGGCGATGCAATCATCGAAGGAAACAAGACTTTTACAAATTTAAACCTAAATACACTTGCGGTTGGTCCAGCGATAACATCACAGACTGGCTCTGTAGCGCTGTTTGCAAACACCAATGCAGATAATCAATATCGCGCGCAATTCGACAACTATAAATTAACCGGAGGCGTGTACGAATACAATAATTCAATACGTAATAACTTAACGGTCAACGCGACTGCGGCAGTTGCTCAGTACGTGCCGTTGATTACCGTAATCACCGCCGAGGCAAAGGAAAATAATGTCTCCCCGCTGTTACCGGTATACAATCGTTCATATCTTGTGCAAATTGACGCAATCGCAAGATTCGATGATAAATCTGCGAGTTATTCTTTTAAATTTCGTGCTGATACTGTTAATACAATTACAATACTGCGAGCAACATACAACGAATGGGTGGACGACCCGACGCCAATTGGAACATTAACAAGCGCTGTTTTTAATCAAGCTGAAATTGGACCCGGCGTTGTTATCGCTGCAAGCACAATTGGCGTAACAATTACGCCAATTGAAAACTCCACATGGACCATCGATGCAAATATAATTTATTCATCACAATAAACTTGTAAAAATATTTGCAAATGTATACTTGCGATGAAGGTAAAGATAACCAAATCACCGAAAGAAACCAAGCGGCTTGTCGCGGTTTTTACATCGACGGCATCTGAGCAAGCCATGGGCTGGCCAAAGACGCGAACAGTGCATTTTGGATTTGAAGGCGGTAGCGCGTATCCTGACCATAAAAATCCAGTAACTAAAAGGAATTATTTAGCCAGGCATATAGTCAATGAAGATTGGGATGATTTTATGTCTGCGGGTGCATTATCTCGATGGATTCTTTGGAATAAAACAACAATTAGAGAATCTATCGCCGATTTCAAACGCAGATTCAAACTTGACTAATGTATATGTGGGTGGCTGCATATACTTGGTTAGGCACGTGTGCCTGCGCGTGAACCTGCATGATAAGGTCTATGTACTGCAAGTGGTGTATTCAACAACGGCCATACGACAATCATAACAATCATTACAAATACAATCAACACGATTATAAAATAATTCATGTTTATATATTTGTAAATTAAATTTACAAATATAAATAAATACACGCCGCCATGCCAACATATCGTGAGAAATTTTATAAAAAACACAAAATAGCGCGCGATATAAGTCTGTCCATGTTCGAAATCAGCAAGTATTCGGGAGTTCCTATGGATATTCTCAAGGAAGTATTTGCGCGAGGAGTCGGTGCATGGAAGACAAATATCGCCAGTGTTCGCATCAAAGGAACCTTTGAAAAGAATTATGATTTAAAAAAGTATCCGAGGAGTGCAAGATTAACTGCAGAACAATGGGGCTATGCACGCATATATTCGTTTGTTATGCGCGGCAAGACATTCAGCACCGCTGACGCGGACCTTGCGCGAAAGCTTAAAAAATAACAACACACGACTGTGTGATTTTAAATAATATTAGAAATCTGTTTTCTAATGTTTATTTTTTTAATTAAATTCTTATTAGTGATTATTAAATGTCAGACGTTGTATTTAATCCTAATGGCAAATTTAGTGCAACAATAATTCTCGATAATGGCTTTACTACCACCGGAAACTCGACAATCGACGGGTCTTTAACCATAGACGGTGTTGCAAATATTCTTGATACTTTATTTGCAGATGCTGGACTTGGAGTTACCGGAAATATATCCGTCGATGGTGTATTAAATTTTGTAACAGACGTCGACGATAGAATTTATTTTACAGAAAATAACGCAGATGGTTCAAAAATTGCACACAAAGCCGGTAATGAACTTGAGATAAGTGCAGGTACTTCTTCAAGCGATACTGGGCTTATCACATTTAAAACCGGTACGCTGGGTGGATTCGTTGAGCGAGCGAGATTAACACAAAATGGAAATTTAGGTATTGGAATATCACCAACACAACGATTGCATGTCTCTGGAAATACAGAAATTACAAACGGTACTTTAACTATGCGTAATCCAACACAAACCGCTGGACAGCGTAATGATTTTTATTTAAGACACAGTAGTGAAGATAATTCTATTTTTACATTAATTCGTAGTGAACTTACGGCAACAAATATAAGTCGTTTACAATTTTATCTTGCAAATGTTACAGTTAATTCTTTAATAGCTGAATTAACTGTTAATGGACTTTCCGTTATAGGAAATATAACTTCAACAAGCAGCATGAGAGCTGTTAAAGCTCTCATTGGTGGTTATGTTAGTGGCGATTGGGCAATATTTAAACACTTTGACGTAGATACAGCTACAGGATATGCGTTAAGGCAACAAAACGATGGCGCAACAATACTTAATGCAGCCGATGAAAAAACAATCGAGTTTCGGCAAAATAACATCACGAGAATGAGCTTGACAAGCAATGGTAATTTAAACGTCGTCGGCGATGCAGATGTCGGCGGCGATCTCAATGTAGATGGAAATGCAATAATTATTGGAAATTTAAATGCAAAGTTTGTATCATTATTTGGAAATGCAGACACAGTAAACTTCTATGGAATGACAACAGAATCAGATACTTTATTGTTCCACATTCCTAGCTCAAGTCAACAATTCTTATGGCAAGCGGGTAGTAATGGTGTGATGACTCTCAGTGGTTCCGGTAATTTAAACGTCGTCGGCGATGCAGATGTCGGCGGCGATGCAGATGTCGGCGGCGATCTCAATGTAGATGGAAATGCAATAATTAATGGAACTTTAAATGCAAGGACTGTATCAGTCCTTGGAAATGCAGACACAATAAACTACTATGGAATGACAACATCTTCAAATCTTTTATTGTTCCAAATTCCTAGCTCAAGTCAACAATTCTTTTGGCAAGCGGGCGGTAATGTTGTGATGACTCTCAGTGGTGTCGGTAATTTAACACTCGATGGAAACGTCCGTGCTGGCACCAACTGTTATATCGGCAATTATAACAGTGGAAATTTTGCATGCTTTCGCAATGCATCAACTGCTTCTGTGCAATCCGATTATGCGTTGCTACAAGACACAACTGGACGAACGATACTCAATTGCAGTTCTGGTCAAACGCTTGAATTTCGCCAAAACAACAGCACTCTTATGAGCATTACAAGCTCTGGCAATGTAAACATAGTTAACGATGTAGACGTCGACGGTAACCTGAACGTCGATGGGCAAATAACTGGCGCCAGTAATTTGATGAGATTTCCTAGCGATACTACTGGTACTATCAATCGTACGCAGATATCATCCGGTACAAATACGGACAGATTCATTCGATTCCGCAGCGGCGGTGGTTCGCCAACGGGTATTGCAGGTGTGCAATTTTCACATTTCGATAGCCCCAATATTTACATGTTTGCATCTGGCCTAGGGCTAGAAATATATCAAAATACAACCAATTCATCAACCAAGGGTCAATTTGGCGACCGATTGGTTGTATTGAGCCCCTCTGGTAATTTTGGCGTCGGTGTGTCTGCACCGACAGAGCGGTTGCACGTTGATGGAAATGCAATTTTTACTGGCTACCTGTCTGTAAATGCAGTTAAGCAACAATTTGACAATCGGACCTTAGCACCTGACGATATTGACGCCACTGAATTCAGATTTGGCTTTGGTTCTTACAATAACAACAATGCTACACCCTGGGCTGACGTTCTGCATTTAAATTCATTCAATAATAGCACAGGTGGTGGCACGAACGCATTGATGATAAAAAAGAATGGTCTGGGTATACGACAGTATCAAGGTACATACAATTCAGCCAATAATTATTCCAATTATGCTGATGCGATGATGTGTGATTATGCAGAGCCACGGTCGAAACTATTGACGGGCACTCAGATATTACCAGGCAATAATTCTGTGCAGCAGTACGCCTTTAGTCATAACCTCGGAGATAAATGGGAAAATGCAACGTCATTGAGCGGTATGTATAGATACGCTACAAGTGGTCCGTGGCGCCCAATGCCGTATTTTAATGGTGTAACGACAGTTGCGCTTTATGCAAATTTAGAATTCATCAATTCCACAACTGTTGTGATTCGAATTACAAACGGCGGCAGTGCTGAGATGCTTTATTATAAAATCGTAATAAATTATCAGGAGTAGGAAGAAGTTCTTGTGGTGTTACAACAGGTAATAATAATATAGGTATAGGATTTAACTCATTATACATAGTAGGCGCAGGAACTAATAATATAGGTATAGGATATAATGCTGGCTCTGATGGTTCGCCATTTGCTGTCTTGGACAGTGATAACAATATAATTATGGGTAATAATAGTCATCAATCCGCATGGATAAAAATTTCATGGACGGTTACTTCTGACGCGCGAGATAAATCAATAATAGGCAGCGTACCACTCGGCTTAGAATTTGTAAACAAACTTAAACCAAAACAATTTCAGTTCTTAACTGGAAATAGAGGTGAAGAAAAAAGAAAACCGGATGGAATTGATAGATATGGATTTTTGGCTCAAGATATTCTTGAACTTGAAGGCGAAAAACCAATAATTGCTAATAATAAAGATTCTGAAAAATTAGCAATTACTGAATCATATTTAATTCCAGTACTGGTTAATGCAATTCAAGAATTAACAGAGCGCGTGCGTATGCTTGAAGATAAGCTAATGATGTAATTGTTTAAAACAAGTACTTTTGTTTAAATCCGGTACATGATAATTAACAACATACGCATACACGCACACGTACTCGTTTTAAACAATTGAATACGTATTTTTGATAAATAAACAACCATGAGTTTGAATGAACAGCAAGCAGCGGCAGTACAAGCAGCGTTGGCTGGCTCTAATTTGCTCATCACTGGAGCCGCTGGGACAGGCAAAAGCTACCTTGTCAAGCACATCTGCGAGCTATACCATGAACAAGACAAGCGTATACTTGTCGCAGCGACCACCGCGAACGCCGCGCAGATTGTCGGAGGAAGAACTATCCACAGTCTCTTGGGACTTGGGATTGGCAGCGACCCTGCTCATATTATTTGCAATAAGCTCAAGCGAGGAGGTATGGCTAATCGCACACGTTATCTTGACATTATGCAAGCAAGCGCAATAATCATTGATGAAATTTCAATGTTGAATTCAAAGCTACTTGAGCTCATCGACGAAGTCTTAAGGATGTGCCGGGACAGTACCAAGTATTTTGGAGGAATACAAATGTTTTTCATAGGTGATTTTTGTCAACTTGAGCCAGTCAACGGCGACATGTGCAATACGTCTAATGTTTGGATTGGAGCCAATGTGAAAGTATGTATGCTTGTGCGTTCAATGCGTAGCGTCGATGATGAATACAACACGGTGCTTGAAGAAGCACGCGTTGGCAAACTAAGCACGGCATCTATTGCAAAATTGCGTTCAAGGATGATACAGTGTCCGCGTGATGGCATCGAGCCAACCAAACTTTACTCGAAACGAGTTGATGTTGATGCAATTAATCTTAGGGAATTCTCCAAGATAGACTCGCCGACGATTGAATATCGCGCAAACGTCTATGTGAATCCGGCAAAAAAAGACAAGACGTCCGCGCATGCAAAAGATTGGCAGACACGAAATGGCATCGTTACTGTGGGAATGAAAATAGGTGCACAAGTACTTGTCACTTGGAACATCGACCAAGAATCCGGGCTTGTCAATGGAACTCGCGGAGTAGTCACGGAAATCGCCAACGACCGCGTTGTTATCAAGTGCATTGCTGGAAAAACGCATACAATTACTCCACTGACTCGCAAAGACTCTGAACGCAACTGGTCCTTTAGCGCCACATATATGCCATTGATGTATGCATGGGCAATTACTATCCATAAATCGCAGGGAATGACCATTGACCGCCTTGCGATTGACCTCGGCAATAGTATTTTCGCGACTGGTCAAGCATACACAGCATTGAGCCGTGGTAGGCGCCTCAGCGACATATATATTACAGAATTTGCTCCGAAAGTATTTAAAGCAAATGCAAAAGCACTTAAATTTTATGAAAATCAATCAAAGTCATCGTCGGAGTCATTGGCGATGTCAACATTGTCGACGCAGTCAACATTGTCGACGCAGTCAGCATCGAGCTCAGAATCGAATTCAAACAAATCTTCTGATTCTGCATCGGAAGTTGGTTGCCAATCATCGTCTGTTGAGTCGTCGGCGGAATAGCTCATGATGTCATAAATTTGATATTTAATTTCGGCAATATCGCTGATGTGAAGCAAATCAACAGCATGCTCAATTTCTGCGCGTGTTGATGCTGGCAATGCTGGCAATGATGGCAATGACGGCAATGACGGCAATGCTGGCAATGACGGCAATGCTGGCATGCATGCATTGTCTTTTTTTTCAATATAAAATCTTTCAATGTAAAATTTTATTATATTTTCTTTGGTGACCGTGCGTAAATGCTTACGTACATGTGCGATAATCTGCATCAACTTGCCGCCGATAGCGCGAGTAACTTGCTCATGTGGGGTGCCCGTGAATGCAATTGCAAGCCCAGCTTCAGTAAGGATAGTCTCGTTATTGTTGTTTTTATGAACATATTCGTATTGGAATTCGCGCGGCTTTTTTAAAAGTTTTGCAACTATATCGTCGTTACATTTAAACATTAATTGCGACAAATTATCGGCGGCGCCATTGTCTGCGGCACCAGTGACATCAATGCCGTAGTTGCTGAATTCATATTTTAGAATATCCATATTGGTACTGTATGCGTGCGATAATATTAATATACGTAGTCTAAATACGTAGCATGCGATGCTTAAAATTGAAATTCAAATTTGAATATATATAGTGTATTGTATAACATTCGTACGAATCACATTTGCGTCAAAATAATTTAAAAATACAGACCTTGATTTATTCAAATATAAATATAAAGTACTTTATACAATGACTGACTATACAGACATGATGTCGAGTGCATATGTGGACGCGACTATGGGTGCGAATGCAGTCACGGATACACAGCGTATTGAAATTACTCAAGATGTTCACCCGATTCTTAAAGAATATTTCGAAAATTATTCTATTCGAGTCGCCGGCGATGCAACTGAGCCATTATTTTGCGTCAAAGATGTCGCCGAGTACATCGGTGATACAAATTACAAACAAAGACTTGTATCTTACAAAAAATATATCAAAATTTTGATATTTGGCGGACCAGTAAGCTTCTTTACAGAGGCAGGTCTGTATATTTACCTATGTCAACACCGCGGGGAGTTTTTTCACAAAGTATGTGGCATATTGCGTGAGATACGAAAAAAAGTAGTCGATGATGCAACACTCGAGTCAAAGATAACTCAAGATGGTATTGTCTTGCTTGAGAATCGCACCAAACACTATACGAAAATTAATAAATATTTAAACAATTCTGATTATCACGACGTCGACTTGAAGATGGATATTGCAAATGCAGTTTGGCACTTTACTGCGCGCTATATCTATAATTTTCACAACAACAATTGGGACCTCAACGATGATGTCACAAAGTCATTGATGAAATTGAAAAAACCAAGGTATGAAAATGCAAGTTACTATCTCGGCAATAATGTGACAAAGATTTTGAATGATTTTTACAAGCAAAAAATAGGATATGATTGGTTCTTAAACTAAGAGCCATGTGTGTTGCTTTTGTTTTTTTAATAAATTGTTTACTCGACGTCGACGTCGGCAGCTTCATACACCGCCTGGCTGGCACTGTCTTCTGACATTTTTTCTGTAAATCGGCTACCGCTGGCTGCATTGCTATCAACTGTGTCGCATGCGTCTGCGCCGTTGTCTACGTCTTTATGATAATATGCTTTTCCGTTTTGGTCCACATAATAACAAAAGATACCAATACGATGGCTACACATCGAGTCAAAGTACATCGTTGACGGATTTTCCACATCAATGACCAAGTTTTCAAAGTTAACATCGGGTCTTAATGCTGCAATTGAGTCAACAAGTGTTGGGTAATCTTTAACAACTTGACGCCAGTAAGCGATTGCAAGTTTTTTCAGCATATTGTATTTTGCATATAAATCATTTTTATATTGTTCGCTTGGGATACCAATCCTTGTTATGTATGTTCGCGGGACCAAGCAAAGTGTGATGTTTAGCTTGAATTCAAAATCATCAAACTCACATTGGACATAACCAATTGTCGGTGGCATCAATTTTTCCAACTGCTTAATAATACTATCACGAGCTTGTGATTCTGGCGTGGCTTTTACAACGGCAACAAGCGCGCTAAATACTGCCTTGGCAGTAAGCGTGCGGGCCATATTGATAAACTCTCTGATTTCATCTTTGCTAAACTTATCGCCGAGTGCTTCATTAATCTTGTCAATTTTTTCTTGAGCTGGTTCTGCCATCGTGTACATTAATATTAATATTTGTTTAATAGATATTAAGCAACTTTGCACGGCACTTATGTTTGTATATTTTTATAGTCGAATGTGTCTCATTAATATCAATATTTGTTTAATAGATATTAAGCAACTTTGCACGGCACTTATGTTTGTATATTTTTATAGTCGAATGTGTCTCATTAATATCAATATTTGTTTAATAGATATTAAGCAACTTTGCACGGCACTTATGTTTGTATATTTTTATAGTCGAATGTGTCTATCCATATATCCGTTTGGTCCGGATATTGTTTATTAATCATTAATTCCGCGTACTCTTTAAATGCAATATTCGATGCAGATTTTTGCAATTTTGATATTAATTCGGCCAATTTTTTGCTACGTATATATCTTGAATTGTATATTTCGTCATTTATTTTTATAATCAAACCAAGCGTATGTTTGAATTCTTCTGAATCAATATATTTTTTTGTAAATAGGATATTCGATAATGAGCCGGTTGCGCAGTACGCGTACATTTCTGTATACGGTAGTTCCGGCGCTGTGAAATTTTTGCCAAACAGATAAAGAGTATCGCCGGCATGAGTGTGTATCAATTTGACAGTTTTGAAGCAACATGTAAATAAATGAATGGCGCAAATTGTCTTTGAATGAGTGATTAACGGCAGCGTAATCAAAGCATTTCCGTGCGCACGTAGGTTCATCAAAGTAAACATTATTTCATTCACCGAATACAGTTCGCTGTTGTTGTTGAAAATAATCACATCAACATCGCCGATGGATTTTGAATATTCGGACATAGCTGTGGTTGTAAATTTAGTATCTGTGTGGTGTTGAGTTTTGCACTTGACGCCGACATGATTGCAAAATTTTTGCATAATTTGCACATACGCATCGGTTTCGTCAACGCAAAATACACGCATTGATGTTATGCTATTCTTTGATTTTTCGAGTTTTGAAATACACGGATATAACGACAAGTACATGGCCTCGTATTGGCTCAGCCATTCCATCGAGTGGTCTTTTAGTAGTTTTTTAAATGGATATATGCGTTTATAAACGTAGTGAGTGTGCGAATCATTATTACGTAGTGTTTTAAATGAGTTTAAAGGATTAAAGCGCAATTTATAGTTGTGCTCGCTACTAATGTCATCAAGTTTTTCAATAAATGATTCATATTGGTCCGATGCGAATAGATTAAGTGTCTTTTTAGATGTCCAACTGTTAGACATAGGAACCTTTGATTTGTTTGTCAAATTATAAACAGACATTGTATGTGTACACGTATACACGTGTATATATTTTATACATGTGTATATTTTATACGTGCGTATATTTTATACGTGCGTATATTTTATACGTGCGTATATTTTACACATGCACGTGTGCATGTACACAATTATACATAAAAATACACATAAACACGTAAAAACGCCCGCTACACGTATAGTTCACGTGTAATTTCAGTTAGAAAATTGAAATTAATATAGTATAATAAACAAGATGTATGAAGAATTCGCAACCATCGTGGCAAAGCCAGACAGCGCCGACGACACGTCGTGCCTGGAAAACTATCTCCGGCTTAATCCCAACTACTTGCAAAACAAAGTAGTTGTTAGGCATGAGACGGCTAAACGCTTTAGGGTGTACACGCATACGGGGCTTATTAACTATATCTTGGCCAATCCCAAAGACCGATTGTTGCATGAAGTTGTTTTTGATTTGCCGCAAAAGCTAAAGTTTGACATTGACGCCAGCGCGGATGCTGTACGTGACTCAAAAGTAAGCTTCGATGATATATTTGATGAAATTTACAATGCTATTTGCTATGTATTTAACAAAGTTTATGAATGTGTCCCTCCGGATTTAATCGTTTGTGATAGTAGTTGTGTACGTGGTGCCATTGCAAGCACTTGTGCAAGCACTTGTGCAAGCACTTGTGCAAGCAACGGTACTGGTGCAAGCACTGGTAAATATTCCAGGCACGTTATTGTGCCCGAGTATTACGTGAGTAATTCCGAGCAAGCTCGAGAATTCACGCGACTACTTATCGAAAATCTATCAACGGTTGCAAGGCAATTTATTGACCAAGAAGTTAACAAAAATAAGCACAGTTTGCGAGTGATTCATTGCTATAAAGCCGCAGAACCCGAGCGAGTCAAAAAGCTGATTTCAAATCACGCCGATATTGACACGCTTATCACATATATTAAAAATTGTAAAAAATTACCAGACATCACCGAAGACGTCGTTGACGCTATTGAAGAAATTCAAGAAGAAGATGTCGCGGACGTACTCAAGGTCGCCGCCGCTGAAGGTATTCTTGATGACCATGAATTTAGAAATTCAAGCAGGCAGTTCTATATGTTTGACCGCAAACGTAGTTCGTATTGCAATCTTTGCGAGCGATTGCACGACAGCGACAATACATTATTCTTGAGTACCGTCGATGGTGTTGTCTTTGAACATTGTCGTAGAATCAAAGGAACCGCAAGAAGAATCGGCGTTGTTGAAGGCAACAACGGCAACAATGCCAATGCCGGCGGTGCTAACAACAACGACGTTGACGCAGTCGCAGCTGAACGCTTAGATATTGCTCAACTTGCTGCAATTACATCGCCAAAGCCGCTTGAGCCACTCAAGTTTGAAACTATGCCAAAGCTTGTTTATGACGAGCCAACGTTGAGGCCATTTACAAACGAGCCTACACTTGTGATTCATGCCGCGATGAAGATGGGCAAAACCAAGGCACTCAAAGATTACTTGAGTAAATATTTCAGCGACGGCGTGCTACACAAATACGTTATTAGATTTGTTTCATTTAGACAAACATTCTCCAACAGCGTCAAAGAAATATTCACAGATTTCGCGCACTATAGCGATATTGCCGGGCCTATCCGCGAATCTCGCGTGATTATCCAAGTGGAGTCGATGCATCGCCTTGCGATTAAGCCAGGCGACCCGAGGCCAGATTTGCTTATCCTTGATGAATGCGAGTCTATCTTTGAGCAATTTAGCTCCGGCAACATCAAGACGTACAAATGCTTTGCCAACTTTAAATATCTTGTCGCGCATAGCAAGCATGTGATTGCCATGGATGCCAATTTGACCAATCGCACTTACGAAATGCTTGACAAGATGAGGCCCGGCTTTCAAGAGCATGGTCTTTACTACCACAATACACACCAGAATGCAACCGGCGACGATTACTTTATTACCAAAGATAAGATTGTCTGGCTGGGTTTGCTCTATAGTTGTTGTGAACGCGACAAATTGGCTATTCCAATGAACAGCCTCAAAGAAGCGCGAGTGCTCGAACGCAACTTGCGCAAAAAGTTTCCAAACAAGTCTATCAAATTGTACTCAAGCGAAACCACATTTGCAGAGCGCAGAGTTCATTTCGGCGACGTAAACAAATATTGGGCCGAATACGATGTGATGATTTACACACCCACTATCTCCGCCGGAGTCTCATTTGAGGTCAGGCACTTTGATAAAGTTTTCGGCTACTTTATGGACAAAAGCTGTACCGTCGAGACATGCATCCAGATGATTGGGCGCATCCGCGACGTCTACGATTGCGAGCTCTTTCTGTACATCAGCGGAGCCCATGCTAAGCTTCCAGTGGACCGCGCGCGGATTGAAAAGACAATCATTGAGTCTCGCAAAAAGCTCGGATATGTATTCGATGCATCTTGGCTAAAGTACGAAATAAGCCGCGATGGAGTATGCGAATACATCCGCGACGAGTACTTTTATCTACATATTGAAAATATAATCAATAAAAATCTCAGCAGGAACAACTTTATGGGCAGATTCACAAGCCTACTTGCGGTGAATGGTGCCCATATACATCCGATAACCAATGAACTCTTTGAGGAAATCACCGATATACCGGCGACAGTCAATGGCAAGCAATCGGATTATCTATTGAATATAAAGTCAGTACATGCGACACTGCGGTCCGAGATAAAGACCGAGGAATGTCTTGCCGTGGCAAACGCCAACGAACTCGACGTCGAAGCAGCAGAAGAAATCGCGGTCAAGCTCAAGTCGGAGACGATTGACTTGGAGCCGTGGGAAAAGCATGCATTCGACAAGTACAATTTGCGCAACGCCTATGAATTTCGCGATGTCATCGATGATAAATTTGTGGCAACGTACGGCGATTATCGAACACGCCTACAGTTTAGAAATTTGCGACGCATCCGCTGTGACCATGATATCGAAGTGGCCTTAAGTATGATTGCCCGCGAAGACAACGCCGTCTACAAGTTTTCGATGTCGTTGCCGGATGAAGGCACTTTTATTGACCTCAATCGAAAGTATGTTTATGGTAAACATCGTGTCACACATGCGTTGTTGAAGCTATGTGGATGGACATCCTACGCGGATATGAATATTTTGCACAAGACTGTGATTATGGAAAACATAACTCGCGCGGACCCGCATGCAGGCTGGAAAGCAATCATGGATGCACACGGCGAGTTTCCAGATTCTAAGCGAATTGAGCGTAAAAATTCCAATGAAGCGCAGTTCGAGGCGGTAATTGCGTGCGCGCATGAACTCGCCATGACCATGTATGGTGTTAAGGTGCTACGCGACGCCGACGAGAACTCATTTGCATTGAAGCCCAACGACAAGTTCACGGACTGTCCGTATATCTCTGCGGCAAAAAAAATGCCAAAGTTGTAAATGATGCACTCATGTGCACTCATGTGCGCGCAATCGTTTGCAATTGTACGTGTATAAGTGTTGTTTTTTATAAATTTGAAGATTAATAATCAAATATAAAGCAATCATGACTGACTGGCTAAATAAAGTTAATGATGGATATGCACTCAGGTACATACCTGAGTCACAAATAACACGTGAGATATGTGTGGCTGCAGTCACCGAATGTAGATATGCACTCGAGTATGTTCCAGAGTCAATAATGACACATGAAATATGCATGGTCGCAGTTACCGAATGTGGATTTGCACTCAAGTATGTACCTGATAAAATAATGAATCATGAGATATGCATGGCTGCTGTTACTCAAAGTGGGGTTGCGCTCAAGTTTGTACCTGTTGCTTTGAGGACTCATGAAATATGCATGGCCGCAGTCAATGCTTGTGGATATGCTCTTATGTATATCCCTTTGTCACTAAGGACTCCTGAGATATGCTTGGCTGCGGTTACTTGGCACGATACTGCAATCGGTAGTGTACCTGGGTTGTATTCGATTGCAAAACTATTCGCGGTTGCAAGACCTGATTTTATGGGGCATTTTGATAATCTTAATGATGAACAATATATGAATATCGTGGATATCAATCCGCGTATCGTCTGTTACTTTCAACATCACGCGATAATTTTGCAATCGGTGCTACGTACATGAGCATTGTGCACATGTGCATATATATGCACGACACAAGTTGTGCAAATTTGAATTTCTTTTTTATACATATAACGCAATACAATTGTAAGCTATTATTAAAGATGTCACATGCTTCGCATGCGCCACCGCATACTGTATTCAACGACCACGAAGTCGATTTCTTACAGGACTATACAATTTTCAAATTACTCGAAGATTCATCAAAAACGCCATTTATGTGTATCGCCGTCGCGCATATCGACGGCGTATTTGCGCTTGAAAATATCCCACCGTATATACTTACGCGCGAAATATGCATACATGCTGTAAAATCCAATCCAGCAGCGCTTGCTCTCGTGCCTGAACACTTTCAACATCGCGAACTTTATTTGCATGCGGTTGATGCTGGACTTGAATTTAACCATATTCCTGACAATGCCAAAGACTACCAAATGTGTATTCGAGCAGTTGCTGCATCTGCTTGGAATTTAAAACACGTTCCGATGCGTTTTAGAACTCGCGGGCTTTGTCAACTTGCAATAAGGTCTCAATTTGTGGTATTTGACTATATTCCGCTATGTCACCGCGATAATGAGCTATATTATGAGGCAATTAACTTTAATAGTGAATTAGTACTGTATATTCCTGAAGAATTGGTTACCAATGATATGTACTTGTGTGCGCTTAATTCTTCCGATGAGCGGCTCGCCAAACACATCATTGACAATATGCCCGCGTGTGTGGCAAAAAATATCACATGTGTGAATGGTACTTATACTCTCAAAAACAGATTTAAACGAGTATGTATGTGATACAACAATGTGTGCATGTGTGTGCACATGCACACGTGTGTGTAAAAATTGAATACATATTTTTTAATAAACAAACATACAATATTACATAAACATACGTTTCAATGAATTCAGATAAATTACCAACGTACCAGCAAGCGATGGCGGCGCCTGTGCATGCTCGATGCTACAATACAATTAATGTTTCTGATAATTCTGAATGTTTAGTTTATGTAAGCAATAGCAACCATGCCAACGTTGCCACCATTGACACCATTGACACCATTAACGGCGTTGACGATGACGCAATATTCAATTATCGCCTCTGCATTAGTCTTTGTATAATTATGTTGGGGGTATTTATTGTTGCAAGCGCATTCTACAATAGAGTATAGTGTATTGCATTTTGAATTCTTTTTTGAACAAATAAAAAACGTTATCTAAATAATGCAATTATGAAGTCGTTGAACGTGAGTGCCGGCAACGCAAACGCAAACGCAAACGCAAACGCAAACGCAAACGCAAGTGCCAGCAACTCCAACGCCATGTACAAGCAAGCGCTTGCAGCAGTCACTGCCGATGGAGCGGCGCTTGAAGCAATCGTGGCAGAATTTCCAAACATCGTCGATGCCAAGTTGTGCGCGCGCGCTGTACAAAATTATTCACGTGCACTCGAGCATGTTCCCGAGTGCTTGCTCGATTATGATATGTGCTTGCATGCAGTCAAACGATGCCCATCAATGATTAAATTTATTCCAAAGTCATTATTGGTTCAACATAATTGTGAATTATGTATGTATGCGGCCGCGGCCAACGGAGATTTAATCAAACATATGCGTGGAATTATTTTGCGGCCGTACGTGTACACGCATGCGGTCTTGAATTCATATCGAGCTTACAAACATGTGCCGGATAGTCAAAAAACGGCGCCGATGTGTTTGCATGTAGCTGCACGCGACGGCGCCTTTGCACTCGCGCATACACCACACGCGCTACTTAACATCGATATTTGCAAAGCCGCATTCGAATGCAGCCTTGTAACTTTCAAGTCTATATCGGATAAATTCAAGACATACAGTATGTGCACGCGCGCAGTATCTTGCGACGGTAAGATGCTAAAGTATGTGCCTGTATGCATGCGCGATTATAAACTATGCATGCGCGCGGTCGACCAAACCGGAGAAGCACTCGCTCATGTGCCTGTACACATGCGCGATTACAACATGTGCACGGCGGCTGCATTCCCGCTATGCGCGGACATGCCAACGTGTGCAACTTGCGACTACTCGGCGGTTCCAGATGCAATTAAAACAAAAGAATTCTACACGCGTGCGGTCGAGCTCAACGGATGGAACATCGAAGGAGTTCCAGATGAATTTAAAAGCGTACGTGTATGTGACCTTGCGCTGGCAAGCATCGGCGCGGATGCACTCGCATATGTTCCAAACCGTGTCAAAAAAATCATAGATTAAGACACATGCACGCATACACATGTGCATAAAATTTGAATCAAATATTTTTAAAAATAATACGTATATATAATGGATTGGCTTGACAGCTTGTGTAAAAAAATAAGTGCTTGCGCTGGTACCAGTACGCGTACAAGTACAAGTACAAGTACAAGTACAAGTACAAGTACAAGTACCAGCGCAAGCACAAGTACGCATGCGCGCGCACGTAAGTATACACTCAATAGCGCGCAGATGCTGCGTGATTTACATGTTGCAATAAATGAAGCAGCGCACGATGATAAAAAAATAAGAAATAAAGCCAGAGGAATCACCGATTGTTTGATTTGTTGGCAAGAAGTAAAGTGCAGCAAGCGATGCTGTGGTCAACAGATTTGCAACAATTGTTTTCAAAGATTATATAAATGCCCTATTTGCAGGAGCACACGCGATGTCTACTTGCGTGATTTTTAATCAATTGATTTTTTGGCAATGATGAACACATCCGCGAATGCATCCATGATAAGCTGGTCTCTGCGAAATTTCATTGGAACATAAACAAGAATACGCAGATATAAGAATACGATGATACGCCGATACGTGGATACACGGATATAAAATTGAATTAAATATTCAAATTTGATTAATATCTACTGTTATAGCAAGCGAACGTGGTCAAGCGATAGTGGTATAATTGGCACCAATGGCACAAACAAGTTCAAATACGAGTGTGCATGCGATGATTATTGTCAATGATAAAATAATGAATTATTACGATTATGATACAATCGATTATACCACAAGCTGGTTGCATTCTCTTATAGATTTCTATTCAAAAAATTCAGCAGGTGCTCTTGATATTGAGTCATTTATTGTTATATAAACTATTACAGCATAAATGCTTGTATATTTTTTTGCAAAAATTGAATAGCTATTTATAATTTTAACAGTATACATGTATGCTGAGCAATCACTATGGCGCCGATTAACGAAAAGTATGAGCAGCTTATTATCAAAGCGATACATAAACGTAAGCTTGACCTCGATGATATACCTGAGCAGTCGCTGAAGATATGCAAATACGCCGTGGACGCATATCCGAGCAATTTACGTGTTGCGAAAATTCAAGACGTGGACATGTGCTTGCGCGCGGTCAAGTACAATGGCAAATATCTTGAATTTGTGCAAACGCAGACTGTTGAAATTTGCAATGCATCAGTGGCGCAAAATCCAGCAGCGTTTAGGTTTGTCAAAAAAGAAATGCAGACGCTCGACATGTGCAAGCGCGCAATAACGCATATATACACTCATCGTTGCACTTGGGAATGTCGTAATTGTTGCATTGCTGACGTCAACAATGCAGTTATCCCGGCGCGTGAGCTCTTTAGCTTAATCCGCGAAGATTTGCTTGAATCTCTTGATGCATATTTGGATATTGTTGGAATTAATGCAGGACTCTTCGCGTATATACGCGAAGAATTGCAAACTCATGAGATGTGCGAAGATGCCATTGACTCCGACAAAAAGTTGTTTAAATACATACGTATGGACCTACAAACGCAAGATATAGTTGATTCACTCGGCGACAAAATAATAGCTGAGCAATTTTTATATATTCGCCAAGACCTCCAAAAGTACAACTATTGCATACGTGCAATCGAGTACAATCCGACGAATATAAAATATGTATGTACGCGCATGCAGACACCATTGATTGTTACTCTCGCAATCGCATACGCAATTGAGCGCAAATTTAATCTCGTGGATGTATTCAAATACATCAATAAAGACTTGCAGTCACGGGAATTATGTCTGCATGCGATTGATTACGATGAAGATATACTTGAGTATATCCGCGAAGACATACTTGATGAAGAATTTTACAAGCAAGCAGTACGCGTGCATCCATCGGCGCTTGAGCACATTCCGGAGCATGCTCAAACATACCACGTATGCATGAGTGCTCTGCACACCGACGAGTCCGTGGTGAAATTTATCAAAAATCCAAAACGATTGCGAGCCAATATGAATCTCTTTAAATATCTTGAATTGTTTGGTAGAGAATCATTCGACATTGATGCAGAAAACCCATCCATCGACGAGTGCATCGTTTGCTACCAACGAGTAACGTGTATAAAGCCATGCTGCAGACAAGCATTATGCGCGGAGTGTTTTGACAAAATTGACGTATGCGTCATTTGCAAGAACTGAGCTGCGTATTATAAAAAATTAATTTGTTTTTTATCAATTTAACATAGCCAAGCGTTGAAATATATTGCAGAGTCACCACGGGTATTCGAATAAAGCCATCATGGCATCATGGCATCATGGCATCATGGCATAATGGCGTCCAATGAATCCTACACGTACAAAGATATAAGATACGATGAAAAAATAAAATCAATAGTGAATTTCGTTTAAACAAGAATCAATCATGTATTACTTTCAAGCATAGCTGCTGTCATATTGCTATTTTCCTAAGAACTTGATTTTAATGATTTGTTGCAAAGATGTGTCTCTGATAACATCTTTGATTAATTTTTTAATTTCGGAAACCCCCGATGCTTTGGCGCGCTCACGTGTGCTTAATTTAGCAGTAACTAATCGAAAGTCTGCATCCGCTTGATTGTCCTTGACAGCTTGGATTAAAATCTCTCGAAAATGTTTAAAAGTCTTTTGAATTACAACATCATCACACTTATCGTTTGGAATTACCAATGAATCAAGAATTTTTATCAATTTATCCAAAGTAGTATCGATGGCAGCGGCCGATACGCCGACAGCTGATACACCATCGGCTGATATGGTGGCTGATGCGGTTGCAGCACTTGCTGATGCTGATGCTGATGCAACGTTTGCATTAGAATCATCAATTGTTGAATCATCAATTGTTAAATCATTTATTGATTCTGCAATTGTGACATCATCGATTGTATAATCGGATGCAGCATCGCCGACGATTGTATCGTCAGCGACATCATCGCACGCACTATCCGGCATGATTATCAATGGCTTGTTCGTCGCAACAATTAAATCTTTATTGAATGAAAGCACTTTGATAGGTTCGTGGTCATTGATTGCATCTGTATCTCTAATTGATTTATATTCGATAAAGTCAAATGCTTTTCTGTCTTTGATTAAATCAAAAACTTCCACTGATGAGCCGTACATGTTGTCAATGTACGAATGAATTTTGTCTTCAAGCTTATTTTGTATCATATATTCGCAAAATTTAACAATATCGAGCAATATATCGAAAAGGTCGTAAAAGTTCATATTTACATTTTCTTTACGAATATTTTCATTCTCATGAAAAGCTCTCAAGAAATTTTTGATACATGCTTCAATGAAACGATAATTATGACAACGAATTGCTGTTATAATTCGCATAGGCATAGTAACGCTTCTGCCTGTATTGTATTTGTTTTCTCGTTCCTTAAGTTTGGCAATTGAACTACTTCCTCCATATTTGAAAACATTGTTACAAGCATCATCGTATGATGCGGTGATATAAACATATTGTGTTGGTTCAATTATGGCGATTTGTTTAAGATGATTTTTAAAATGCATATTGGCTTTGTTGGTTTTTATATTTTCTTCAGTAATTTTGGTAACCATCTCTTTATTATAATCGCTGACTGCCTTTGTTATAAACTTTGCCAAACGCTCGATATTCAAATAATATCGACGAACCTTTTCGCCTTCGGCGGTTCGCACAGTCATTAGAATCATTTTAATTGTTTCGCCGGAAATGATATAGTATTTTTTTAATCCTCCTCCACGAGTTTCTGATTTTTTACTCACCCCTAGGGGTGAGTAAAGTTGAGTCTCTGCATCATTCAAGAGAGTTTCTCGTTCTCTGCCCGCCCCTTGAGGTGGGCAGGGCGAGTCTCTGGTAGCAACCGGTTGAGTTTCTGATTTTTTACTCACCCCTAGGGGTGAGCAAGTTGAGTCTCTGGCATAATCTGGTTGAGTTTCTACATATTTTTTAACAAGTTCGTGATTGGCATCGACAATCATGTAGTCCGCACCTTCTGTTAAATTTTTCAATTGTTTTTCGTAAAAAATGATTCATAGTTACTCTTGTGTTAGTGTAGCCAAAGTACTTGACCACAAACTCCTTTGAACAATATACCCAAGATTCATTAAAGGCTGTTGCCCAGAATAGATTCATCAATCGAACATCGTCATTGGTGAATTTCAAATACTCGGCGCCGATATACGAGGCCAACTTTATAGCAGCTGCGTCGTCGCATGCTGTCTCCGCGAGAAGGTCCATCGCGTGCTTATTTTGCTTGAGCTCGGCGTATGAAATCATTGACATGATTGCGTATGTGTGCACGGGTGCTAAGTATGCGTAGGTACTTGCTTGTGTACGTAGGTACTTGCGTATATGCGGGGGTGCTTGTGTGCGTATATGCTTGTGTGCGTATATGCTCGCGTATATCAGACAGTGATAATTATCCGATATTGAATTCAATTTTTAAAATACTATAGTTTTGCTGTTCACACGTGAACAGCAAAAAAACAAGAGACCTTTCACAGTCGGATGAAATTGTTGCCACGACTTGATTTACAACGCATTGTCGATGTGAGCTGGTTGTATTGTTCTATACTTGCTGTATAGCAAATCCAGAAAATCTTTCGAAGATTGCAATGTTGGTTCAAGTAAGCCGTCGATGTAGTCGATGTAGTCGATGTGGTACAGCGCAAAGCCGTCAATCAGATACTCGGACAACCATTTATATTTTTCATACTCGGCAACGTAGAATTTCGGATACTTGTACACAAGCATATATCTTATAAAATACGTTGCTAATTGAATCACCAGCGTTTCATAAAGAGCACTGTTGTATTTTTTTGTATGTGAAATATTTTTCAATGAATATATTATGTCATTGATATCGTATCCGGTTGATTCGATATATTCGGATGATGTTTTTAAAACATCACAATACTTGCCAAATAAATCACCACGCGCGATTGTATCGAATATGATATCGTTTGATTTGCGATAATAAGGACAATATGTATTCACGCGTATATAAGATGAATGCGCTAAACAATGCAACATAACGGGCACCAACAGAGACCAATGAGCGTTATTTATGTATACGGCAAAAGGCATCAACACGCACATGGCTATGTTTTTAAACATCAAATTGGTCCAATTGAAATAAAAGTCACTGGTGTCATTGATGTCACTGGTGTCATTGCTGTCGCTGGTGTCATTGCTGGTAAACTTCCACAAAGCCACGTCGATAGAACGCCTATAATAAATACATGCTGTGATTATACATGTACAAGTTATAAATCCGTATATAGTGTACGTGTATGTCAATATACCAGCGCATGTGCAGAATAATATAAAATTATATTCTTCACACATATGAATTCTATTATGTGACTTGAGTTCACGCGTTAGTAATCTATATCCAAATAGATAGCATATACAGTTGGACATATGCAGCGGGAACAGTAGACCAAATGTAAAGAATGTCACTATTTTGTGTGGAAAGTATAATGATAGCTTTTCTCTCTCGTGGTCCGCAATTATGTCCCAAAATAAAGCCAATACGAATATGCTGTAAAACAGCATTATGCTTGACGCAATAATCATTGTGTTAGACATTGTGTTAGACATCGGGTTAGCCATTGAAATAACAATGATTATTCTTGTATATGTAATTTAAGTAATTCTAATTCAATTTTATATTTTGTTATTCACATGTGAACAACCAAGATTTTCATTGAATTTATCGCTTTGTTTCTGCATTTTTGATTAGAATTACTTTGATTTCTATGCTCCTCATCGATGAGGAGCTGGGATTTTTCATTCGATTTATCGCTTTATTTCTGCATTTTGATTAGAATTACTTTGATTTCTCTGCTGTTCACATGTGAACAGCTAGGATTTTTCATTAATAGAAGGCTCGGCAAAAAATTGAATCCAAAGATTAAAAAGTATACAATTGCATTGACAAGCACACGTGGTCAATTCTTGCAACCAAGCTTATCATGGAGAACTTCTTGAAATTACAGCAAGAATGGCAAAAATACGATGATATTATACGTGTACTCGATAATGTGCTATACGTGGGCCTCAACGATAAACCCGGCGGTACAGCAATATACAACGATACTCCAGCTGGAGTCAAAGGCAAGCTATTCGATTTATGCGATTGGCTCGCTATACGCCACAATCACAGAACTGCAGATTTTGAAAAGTTTGATTCAAATACGGATATATACATGCTTAAAGAATTCATCTACTCTGGTTTGCCTATACTTGTAAAGTCGCACTATTCTAAGGAAAATCCTAAAACACCATTTAATCACGGTCAATATCCCATGATTGGTGTTCATTCGATTAGCGCATTTACCGCATGCGAATCTATTAACTTTAATGGACTCACGATAATGAAGCATATTCAAAACGCAGATACTGATAATTTGTTTAAAGCACCATCGCCGTATGAATATCAAAATGAAAGAGACAATGATAGTAAGCGATACAAATTACCTGACCATCGTAAAATTCCTAAACGGAATTGTCCAGATACACAGGAGTTCGCGCCGTCACATGCAGTTCATGGTGACATTGGTTATTCTCATATACTCGTTACAATCGCAAAGGCTCAGAAAGAAAAGGCACTTGTTGATGAAAAGCTTTACAAGATGTTCAATATTGAAGCCACGAGCTTGCCAGATTATGATACAATTGAAATTTCACCATATGTTCAAGTCACTGAATGCATTTCCATACTTGATGAAAAAATTGGAGCGATTACCAGCGATGAAAAAAAGAAAATCGTCGGCGACCTGCTTAATCTCGTTATGAAGTATCGTGACTGAATTGTATGCAATTATGCATTATTCAACCTCACTATCATGCGCATATTCAGTCACGGCGTCAGAATCGCTGTCATCGCTGTCATCGCTGTCATCGCTGTCGTCGTCGTTGTTATCGCTATCGTCGCTGGCGACGCCAGTATCATCGGCGTTGTCAGCATTGTTGTCATTGTTGTTATTGTTGTCGTCAGCGTAATCGGCACTGGCTTCGTCAGCGTTGTTGTATCTTTTGTTTTTTTCTTCATCGTCGCTGCTGTCGTCGTCGTGCGCATCTATGTCGTCTATGATGTCTATGCTCCGCACGGGTATATCGGCGCCGACTCTAAATACACAGTCATGATAAACAAGACCATATTTTGCAATCGATAATAACACTGTTGCAAATATTTTTAATCTTTCAAGCTCGTCGTAAGGCCTTCCATTCAAATTTAAATTATATTTTGTTTTCTCATCATCCGGGTCCTGTATTTCAATGTCAAGTTTTTTAATCTCAAGTATCGCCGCGGTTGCTCTATTTGCCACTTCCAATCCAGTCAAGTCTTGTAAATCCCTGATTGACCAATAGTGCCTGAACTTTGCTTCGTAAGTCATTGAAAATTCTTTAACTTTACGATTACGAGGCCTGCGCGCGTCGTCAGTGCGTGTGCACGCAGCAAATTTGTACACCATGACTGCCGTTTATTTTATAAATAATTTGTATTCAATTTTTTAAATCGCGATGAAAGCACGCATACCCGTAAATAAAAAAACAAATTAGACAACCTCAACTGTGTTTTTGTATATAAAAGACCTATATTGAATCATTATTAAACTATAAGTTCCTACTATTTCTATAAACATGTAAATTAGAGTTACCGGGTGCGTAAACCTTATTATATTCCAATTACTTATTATTAATGTTTTAAATATAATGTAATTTCCCATGATAAACATATAAATTACCCATAGACAATACTGTAGTTGCCGCTACCACGTCTTGATAAAATATATAACGATATGTGGTATACAATCACAATTAAGAAACATTTGATAAACTCAGAGTAGTCATCGAGGATTAAATCGATTCTTCCGTTGTACGACATGGTTGCATTTTATATCTCGTATAACTCCGATTCAATTTTTGGATATATTACGTGTACATGCGATGCCGTCGGTGATATACACGTGATGCCGTCGGTGATATACACGCGCAAAATTTGAATTAAAGATTCAAATAGATTATATACGATGATATGAGGACCCGTGAGAGCAATAGCAATAGCAATAGCAATAGCATAACATTAAGTAAGTTTAAAGCCGTCAACGCTTGCAAAATGAAGTACAACGTGGAAACTTCCAAAATTGCTACTATGCTGCTAAACGCATGCGGCTGGGAGTCCTTCCTTGACAAACAAGAGATACATCATCAGGACCTAATGGGCGCGATATATAACAACATTTATTCATTGACCGCAACGCTTGCACGTGTACGCGTGGACTATCCGGAGCTTGATACACGCATACTTGACGTCGTTAACGATATATGCGTATTCAAAGATAACACTGACCCGAGTTGTATGATTTCGGGTATGCATACGTCACTACGTGCATATGATCACGCATTATCGATACGTACAAAATTACCATACGAAGAAATAATCGGTTGTATCAACAAAATTATCATGAATATCTGCGGATTCATGATATTCAAAGTCAACGATAATTATAAATTGATGTCTATTTTTGACTAAAATAGCCTCGGCGCGCATATGCGTATAATCATTCAATTTAAAAAATTGAATTTGCTTTTTTTGAATTCATAGTACTGGTACCTGTGAGCGTATTTTACATACATACACTGTGCAAGCACCGTACAAGCACCCATACACGCACCGTAGCACCGTGCAAGCACCATACATGCACCGTACATAGCACCGTACACAGTACAAGCATACGTATCAATCATGACCGCCACACCCGACAAGTTTATCAACAACTACATGTCTCAATTGGTATATGCCAAGCTAAAGGACACCGAGCCTACATGGCAACACCATATCAACGACTATCCGCACGACATATTTAATTTCTATGATAACTTTATCGCAGACAAAGCAATCGCGATAAAGCTCAAAAATATCTTTACTATATCTAAAGATGCACGCCGTGCTCTAATTATGGTTCAGCTAAAGATTGTTTACGACTCGGTCAATTACAATTTGAGAGGTGTTGAGTCGCGTCAAGATTTGATTGATTTGGTAAACATTGGCGCAAGCGATAATGTCGCAAGCACTAGTGTCGCAAGCACTAGTGCCGCAAGCGATGCTGTCAAAGCCAATAATGACCAGAGTGGAATAAGCTGTATGATAAAGTATATACTTAACTGCCCGAGTATGTCGACACCTACTATGCGTGGAGTAAATACAAAAAATACATTCCACACTCGACTCATTGGCCATATGACTACTCTTGCAGGAAAAGAAGCGAAACCAGCCACGTATATGAGTTTGCTTGCTGATGCTTACATCAATTTCTTAATGACAATTGCAACTCAATGTGCCAATTTGATTTTGCTAAAGAAGCAAACAATTAATGAAAAGATGATTTATGCACTGATGCTAAACACAGGCGCAAGCAACACGCTTGTCGTCGACACTCATAATGCTCAGTTTTTAAAAGTAACTGGCAATCCCAAGGAAATCGGCATGCTTGATAAAAAAATTACAAATACAGCAGCGGTTGCAAACACGAACGCAAGCACGCCGGCGAAGCCAGTTGTTGAACCAGTTGTTGAACCAGTTGTTGAACCAGTTGTTGAACCGGTCGTTGAACCAGTCGTTGAACCCATGGCCGCAAAAGCACCAGCTGTCTCCAAACTTGCCAATAATGCTGCCGATAATGACGCTGATGCAAGCGACGACGATATTGAATTTACCGATGGTAGCCTTAGTGATTCCGACATCGACGATGCCAACGATGCCAACGATGCCGACGAGTAAAGCTACTGTACAATACATGAATGATGGGGCTTCCAATTAGTAACTCAACCGCATCTATATTTTTTTATTAATTTCTTTTTCAATAAACAGCTCTACAAGTATACAATGAATATTTTTATCGTGCCGTTGATTGTGTTAATTATTGTCATCTATTGTTTCGCTGTTTGGAATACACGCGCATACAACAACTATATGACCGGGCTTTGGGTAGCTGATGATGAATTTTGCGAATTATCTGATGTCGACTCCATCGACATGATGATAGGACCTTATGAAAGCAATGCTGGCGGTGCCGCAAGTAAAAGCGCTACCATACGAACTGGATATATATCTATTGCGCCAAACTTGACAAATCAAGTGTTTAAACTTACTTATCAAAATGGCATCAGCTCTGGCTGGGCGCCAATAGGTAGCCACGTATATACAATTGCAGCAAAAGTTGAATTCGAAGAAGAACAATTATGGACAGATACAGTGTACGTGACAGTTGATATTTTAAAATCACGTATAATCATCAAGGGCACCGACGACGTTATCTACGCAAGCTTGATAAAGTCAACACTTGAATAAAAACTTTGCTGCATCAGAAACCAATTTCTGATTAAAGTTTTGAGCCATAATTAAAAAATGGCGCCAAAGATATCGAGTCATCTGCATGCGAACGCTGGCACGCGTATCGGCAACTATCAAGTTGAGAAACTTTTAGGAACTGGGCGTTTTTCCAGCGTCTATTCTGTAGTGCCTACGGGTACAAATGCAAGCGCCAACGCAAGCACAAGTGCTTGCGCAACATACGCTCTTAAAGTTTATAGAATTGGGTCAACCAATATGCGTTACTATGAAAACGAAGTCAAAATTTTGAATGATTTGCGATATCGCTATGGAAATAATGAAAAATTCGGAGGCAGCACCGATGGTATCGCTTGCAGCCATGATGGTAGTTGCCACGATGCCACCATTGGCATCAATGGCACTCACGAGATTGAAAAATCTATGCGCGACTTGGAATTGAATATAGATACTAAGAATGTAAAAATTGGCGCCATGAGTACTTATGGTACCATGAGCACCCATAATCCCCATAATCTTATTGATTATTTTGGAACATTTGCACATATTCGAGTATGTGAAGATAACTCGCCGCGGGTTCATCCATGCATACTTTTTAATCTTGCCGCTGGTTCCGTCGAAGATTTGCTTGAACATTATCTTGACGTTGAAAAATCAGCACTGCCGCCGCTGATTGTTAGAACCATTATCAGAGATACACTGCGAGGCCTGCAGTCGATACATTCTCAGGGATATATCCATACAGACATCAAGCCAGGAAATTTGTTATTGAATATGCCTGTACATGCGATAACTGAAGAGACCGCGCAGTCGTCGTTGGTTATTCGCTTGGGCGATTTTGGGTCAAGCGTACACCGCGATGAAGAAAAAAGTTATCACATTGGCACACCCAACTATATTCCGCCGGAAATTTTGCTAAAGCGAACTGATTATGACACAAGCATTGATATCTGGGCAACTTTTGTTACTTGTTATGAACTACTCACGGGCGACCATTTGTTTGATATCTTTGATGAATGTGATATTGAATATTCATATAATGCAGACCGCATGAGCACTGACAGCAATGACAGCAATGACAGCAATGACAGCAATGACAGCAATGACAGCAATAGCAACACCAGCGATAGCAATGACAGCAGCTGCGGCAACACCAGCGACAGCTGTAGTAGTGACGGTGATGATAGTGTTATTGAAGAAAGTGATATAATGCATATTGTATTGCTTAAAAAATTAATTGGAGAGCCGCCAGAGTCATTTAGAGAACTTATGGACATCCTTGAAGTCAATGATTACGAAATAGGTTGTAAATATAATATTCCAGTTAGTATGGAACCGTTGAGCATCGGCGATTTAATGGTAATCAACTACAACATGGAGCCAGAGATGTACAAAGTTATCCCAGCATTATTGTATAAAGGACTCAAGTATGAAAATAGGTGTACAGCCGCACAGGCACTTGAAGACCCTTGGCTAAACTGGTAATTTTGTTAAAGAATTATTGACCGTATGCATTTTATAAGATTTTATAAAATCTGCTTGCATTTTATCAGATTTTATTTTTTATAGCATCTTAATTTACAATTTAACAATAAATTTGTACATATTATCAACGGTGATTGAAGTTTTATATTTGATTCATTGATTTAATTTACAATTTAACAATAAGCAAAAAATTGTAAAATGACTGTAGAAGTAAACGGCAACAGCATCAGCGGCAACAGCATCAGCGGCGGCATCGCATGCATAGTGTGTGGCTCAACTGGTAAATTTTCATGTGGTCGCTGCAAACAACCAAAGTACTGCAGCAAGCAGTGCCAAGTCAGCGACTGGACATTGCATAAAGACCCGTGCAAAATATTTATTGCAAAGCGAGACCAGAGAAATTACAATATATTTAAAAGCATCACCGATGCACTTAAGCAAATATCCGGCGATTGTATCATTGCATATGCACACTATAACAGCGACGTCAATGTCGTAATCAATGAGACCATTGACGAGTTTATCATCAGGGATAGATTTCATTTTGCATCAATTGAACAATCAATTGAACAATCAATTGAACAATCAAAGCCAGCACTTGTACGGGCAAGTACAGATGAAGAATTTGTAATCGTTGATGATGCCAGTGTTGCCAACGGTAACAATAATACAAGCAAAAAAATAAACATTCACATGAAATTCACAAACTACACACATACAATGCAAATTGATAAGCCGGATGATATCGCATGCATTAAATCAAAACATAAAATTCCATCCGACGGATATACTGTTTACTTTGAACAGTAATTTTGTGCCATACATTCGCAAGCACGTTGTGCCATGCATTCGCAAGCACGTTGCACAAGTGCTTAGCGTTTCTTAGTACTTATTGGCTCAAGTGGAATTTTGTACTTGTTAAAGATACGTGTAAAAGTTATCATATGTTTATCAACAGCTTGTGAAAACTTTACAAATGTATTCTTTTTTGTATTGTCGCCGGCGGCCTCGAGTCGCGCAGAAGTTATCTTTAGACCACAATGAGTGATTATTATCCAAATGGCGCCCAATACTTTGCTTGATATTTGCGAGTTCATTCCAATCCGGCAACGCTCGGAAGTCTCGATTACTTCAGTGATAAATCCAGCATAGTTTTCGCGCTCAATCTCAAGGTCCTCAAGATATCTCTGGATATGCGCCTGCATAGTCTCTGTTGATTCAATCTCTGCAATACGGCCTTCAGACACAAGACTACGTAGTATATCTTCACCACGACTAAATCCAGCCGACGGCAACTTCATAAATTCCGCAATGTCTTTTTTCTTTCGCACCAACTTGTGCTTGATGCATTCTGCGTGAATAAGCGCAGCCAGAATTTCATCCTTGATATTGCCACGTCGCACAAATTTCTGCTTGCCGCATATATTGCCTTCGGTGTCAATTCGGTCTTCGGTGATATCTTTTTGAATCGCGTTATACTTGTCGGCGACCGCGGACAGTACATGATCTGGAATATTTGCATGCTTGAACTCGGAGCGATTGCGCATCAATTGGTCCTCGATAAGCTTACGCTGAGTCTTTGTGTAGTCGCCGGCGATATTATAAAAACGCCCTTTATGCGCGCCGGCTCCAATGCGTAGCATACTCGGCGATGCTTCCGCGTGGTCAACAAATGAGTCTGTGGCGCCGATAACTTTACCACAACGTGTGCAGTTGTATTCGGCAAGAGTAAGAACCATTGGGATTTGACATTCTGTACAATAGTTGTATGCGAGCTCATGCTTGGATGCCGAGCATGTCGCTGTCGCGTATTGGTCAGCAAACGCCTTAAAGGCTTCATCATCGGCGAGGTTAACTTCCATCTTGTTATTTTTTAATCAATTGATTTCAATTTTAACAATAGATGCGTTAGTATAACCCCGAAGTTATATTTCTAAATGGGAATTCAACTCGACGACAAACCATACGAAGTTGCATATGTTAGTAAGGACCCGTTGTACGAGCAGATGGTCGCTGCCACAGAGATAGTTAAAATGTTTATTTGCGAACGTGGTTTGATTGTATACGGCGGGACCGCCATTGATATGGCGCTGCGATTACACGGTGACCGTATCTACCCGGATGACTTATTGCCGGACCTCGATTTTTATTCCCCGGACAATGTCAAGGATGCTTATGACCTTGCGGATATTTTATTCAATAAAGGATTCAGCGAGGCGCGTGTGATTAATGCGCTACACATGGAGACTATGCGAGTAGATATTGGTTCAAATCACTGGATTGCGGACATCACTTACAAGCCCCGTGAGGTATTTAAAAAGCTTCCATGGATTGAATACAATCATATGCGTGTCATTGCGCCGATTTTTCAACGCATAGATATACACAATAGTCTTGCATTTCCATACGACGACCCGCCGCGAGAAGTATTTTTTAATCGTTGGCGCAAAGATATAAAGCGATACAATTTGCTTACAAAATATTATCCAATCGGCGAAGTATACAAAAATTCCAGCGGCGCCACCAGTGATTGTGCGGGTAATCAACGCGGCAGCGTAAGCGTGTCGCCGCTGAGTGGATTTAAGCAATCATTGTTGATTGCGAAACCGCATAAGCTGGTGCATTGTGGTTTTGCCGCATATGCGATAATTTGCAATGAATTTGTTGCCGCGATGAAGGCAGCAGGAAAACCCATTCCAGACATAACCATGGCGTCATTTGAAATAACCCCCGACGGCAAATTTAAATTCAACTCGATGAACAGACAAATTGAAATATTACATTATAATCTTGACAAAGCTATCGCGCAATTAAAATTCAACGCGAGTGCCAGCGACGCCAACGATGCCGCAGATACCAGCGACGTCATGGCTGTGGATGTTCGAAAATATAGAACATACATACATATAATTCCAGAGCGCGCCGAGTGTACAATCGACGGCAACAATTACACAATTTATAGTGGAAAAAATAAATTAGCAACTGTAAACACTTTTGAATTTACAAGCGCGCGTGCACATACAAGCGCGCGTGCACATACAAGCGCAAGTGCGCATACAAGCGCAAGTGCGCATAGCGCACAAACATACATACGTGTTGTTAGTGTTCAATATTTATTAAAATTGTTTTTGGCTCAGTATATCGCGCACGACAATAGTATATATCTTGCTCATTACAAGTCGTTGTTGACAATGATTGAAGCTTGCGAATCCATGCACGTTGAGTGTCCGCTGCTGTCGCTTGCGATTGAAACATACGGCAACGAAAACAAAAGCATGTCAAAACAAGTACTGTTGAATAAAATAGATAACGATATTTATGGCACAACGTTGATTAAAAAACCAATAAACTATAGACCGGCAAAAAATGTACCGACGGGTAAGCCACATCCGCATTTTGACCCAAATGAAGTTGACTTCTTTATAGAGTCCGGAGAGCCTTTCGAGTAACCGACGTGGAATGTTTGGATTATGGCCGTTGCTATGTGCAAACAATGCATTTAATACAATCTTACTGGACGCAACACCCACGCGCGAAGCTCTGCAAAGTTCTTGGAGCCTTTGTATATTTCTGTCTTTCCATTCTCAATTTTTTTGATTGTTGGATAGCTATTGATACCTGGAGTCTTTGCAATATCTTCATCGACTGTCTTAAACTTTATCCCCGCGTCGTCGATACTATCAACGACATTGGTAAATACTGGCTTCATATTCTTGCAATGGATACACCATTCGGTATAATGCATAGTTATTTCACGTATTCCTCCCATTGATTCAATCAGTGACTTATTGTAATAGGCAATGATACTTATTAAAATGATAATTATTAATATCAAGTATGTGTTATTCATTTACATACAAAGATAGAAAAAAGATTTGCAATTATAAATTGCGCATGCATGTCTTTATTTTATAAATTGAAATAAAAGAAACATGATTATATAGACAATGTCGCTACCAACGCTAAAAATCGCAGGCAAGTTGGTTGATTTCAATGGTGCTCCTGATGCCACGCTTGCATCTGTTGTTCCCATTGACCATATTTTGAATTGGTTTCAAGCAAGGTATTCATTAACCGGTATAGAAAATCGTGTACTTGTGCTAAAATCCGAGACCGCCAGTGGTAAGTCAACGCTGTTCCCGCCGGAGCTCTATAAAAAATTCAAAGATAAACTTGAACTAAAGAAGCAAAATATTATCTGTACGCAGCCTCGGGTACTCACTGCAATTCAGAATGTTGAAGAAATTATGGTTCACAATTACAAAACTTTTAAAAAAGGAGACACTATTGGATGGCTCACCAAAGAAAATAAGCTATCCACGGACAAAAACAAGCCATCGCTGATTTCCGCGACGGTCGGCACGCTTACTGAGCAACTACGCACGCGTTCCGACGACGACATTATGAAAAAATACAAATTTATACTCATCGACGAGACTCACGAGCGCAATCTACAGACAGACATCACCATATATATGCTTAAAAATCTATTGTTGCGCAATGCACATAAGCCGCAGTGTCCATTTGTGGTGCTTATGAGCGCGACCTTTGAACATCAATTATTTCTGAATTATTTCAAGCTTACCAAAGATAATTTTATTTGGTGCCGCGGAAGCACTTTCCCAATCGATGAAAAATGGGAATGGACCGGCGAGTACACAAAGACAAATTATATCACTGCGGCCGCCGAGACCGTCGCGAGGATTGTCAAAGAGAATCCACATGACGACCCGTCGTCTGCAGATATACTTGTATTTATGCCTGGCAAAGCCGAGTTTACCGAATTGGTCAAAAAATTAGAAGCGGTGCGCAAACACGAAACCAGAGAAGGCCGAGGGGCTTTCTCGATACTTCAAATAGATAGCGAGGCAGTCAACAAGGATAATTTGGACCATCAATTAACTATTTACGTGCCCGTGCACAAGCACAAGGTGACCGTCGACGACAAGGCCTACGTACCGACGCGCAGAGTTATCATTAGTACAAATATTGCAGAGACCGGGCTTACTCTGAAAAATCTCAAATACGTCGTCGACTCCGGTTATAACAAGAGCAGCGAATACGACCCGATTCACGATATACATAGTGTTATTTCAAAGCCGGCGCCGCAGTCAAGAATTAAGCAGCGCCGTGGAAGAGCCGGACGCAATGCTGCCGGTATCTTTGTACCATTGTATCCAAAGTATGTACATGCGCGATTGCAAGAGTTTCAATTTCCAGAGATACTCGTCGAAGACTGCATGCCCGTGATGATGGATATTATCCAAGAACAGATAAAGATGAAAAAATATATGCGGGAGCCAGTCGGTTTTTCAATCAATGACATTGACATGATTGATGTACCTGGCGTAGATATGCTCGTGCGTGCAGTTGAACGACTATACTCGATGGGATTTATCGCCCCGAACAATATCGTTAATGAACATGACGATACTCTCGCAAACGGAATCGAACAAACACTTATTGACTCAGGTGTAAAATTAGACACACGTGCGGTTGGTGAAGTTGAATCAAAGGTCGCCGATGGTACATTTGTTTTAACTCCGCTTGGAATTACTGCAAGAATGATTCACGATGTGTCGCCGGCAAGTGCACGTGCAGTACTTGCTGCGTATTTTTGGGAAGCATCTGTGCTTGACATGATTACAATTGCTGTATATATAGAAATAAGTCTCGGCAGTTTTATAACAAGACATAAGGGTGTTCCGGCTCCCATCGATTGGTACGATATTTACAAGAAAGGCTTGCCTGGATTCTTTGCAAATCGCGCCATGGTTATTCGTACGCGAATGCTTGTATCCGACGACTTTATCGATGGGCTTATTATCTTTAATTCAATTAAACAAATGACCGGCGGAGCATCTGAAGGCTCTGATGCTGTGATACGGCTCGAGGAATGGTGCGACAAAGTCAAGTTAAAAAAGGAAACCGTATATGAATTTATTAAAGCCCGCGACGAGCTTATAAATAGCATGATAAATGAAGGATTTGATGTATTCAAATTTGAAGACCATGCGTTGCATAACACAACCAAAGAGACACTCATAAACACAGTTGTGAAGCTCAAGCACTGTATTTATGATGGCTATCGCGATAATTTAATTGTCCGTAAAGGCTCGGATGGCGCAAATGCACTATCGACAATCGCAGACAACACAAATGCTATTCGCGGCGGCGGTGCCAATGGCAAAGCCAGTGCCAATACAAGCACACATGGCAAAGCCAATGGCATCGCAAGCGCAAGCGCAAGCACTGCTAATGTATATATGACACGAACTGGTCAAGTTATTGCGAAGCCGGCGTTTTATCACACAGCATCTGTGATAAATCCAGAGTATCATTTTGCATTCAACAACGAGCCGAGCATGATGATTTATAACAAATTAAATTTAAAGTATAGTTCAAGTACAAATACATATACTGTTGTTGCCGACCGCGTATGCACACTTGATAGCTTTGTATCTATGGACCCTGAATTTTTAGTATAGGCGCATACTATGTATACATGCGCATACTATGTATGCATGCGCTATGTACACGTGCTTGTATGCGCATGCATACTTGCACAACACGCACGTACATAATTCCTGTTTAGAATTAAAAAATTGAATTTATAATCAAGTATATACTTAACCATGAAGTTTTGTAGCCAATGCAAGTCGCTTATGACACGGTCTACGGCCAGTACGACCAATGTGTTGTTCCAGTGTAGGTGCCAGTGTGTCGTTGAGGGCTCTCCCGATGACACGCTGATGGCCAGTGGAAGCATCAATGAGTCAAGCAACATCAAGTATGAAACGCTTATTTCAAAAGTTCCATTTGACCATGCTGCGAATATTGTGCTTAATGACTGTCCCAAGTGTGATTCAAGAATCATGGCTCTTGTGCGTATATCTGAAAATAACATAACCATGTACTCTTGTGTTTGCGGCTATAAAGTTTCGGTTAATGATTATCTGCGCAACGAAGATAAATCGAGTGCAAATGTTGCCACGAACGCAAGCAAAGCGCGTGCTGCAAGCAATGCAAGCGCTGCGATTAAGAAAGAAAAAACAGCAATTGCGCAAGCAGATGCGCAAGCAGATGCCTAATTCTTTGCAAGGATTCAAAGAATTCTACGAATCGTAGAACCTAAAACCTGTTTGGAATTTGCATCTCATTTACGTTCCATTGTTCAAAGTGAGGGACTCCGTCAACGACTCCAACTTGCCTGGATAAGTAAAGTGGACACATTTTGTTTTTTATTTCAATCCGCGCCATTTCGATTGGGTCAGTGATGCCGGGAGTTGGCACCATGCAATTATTATGCTGCGATATTTGTGTGGCCCTAATCGAAACTAGCTCTGTAATTTCAAACATAGACAAGCGGTTACTTGTCTGTCTGTCGTCGCCGGTGATTTCCACATATTCCATCAGCTGTTGCTGTTGTTCAATATCATCGGCGATTTCCGCGTCTGATTCTGGTTCAGATTCTTCGGCGTTGCCGCCGACAATGCTAACCTCATCGTCAGATACATACTCGTTATCACTCATTTCTACAAGCGATTATATTTTATAGGTCAAATTTTTAATATGGATTCAAGTGCATGTGCTCAGGTCTATTTCATATGTAGTATAATTTCTACAATTTCAAATTCAATTTTAATAAACGACTATATGTATTTATAATGCAATTTAAAAATGGACACAACTAATTTTTACAAGTATATACGCGAATGCACATACGTAGCTGTTACGCAAACGCAGATTATTTATAAACTTGTCAGTGATTCATATACGCAAATTTTGCCCAATCTGGTATCGATGATATCGCGTACATGTACCAAGGCAAAGTTTAATGCTTTAATATCAGATGCGTTCTGCGCTGCACAAGACGTATACTATACAGTCAAGGACTGCCTTGACGAAGCAATCAACGGATGCATAATTACGCCTGCGCTTGTGACTCGAATGGATAGATGTAAAAATTCTTCAAAGCCGAGGATTGTAGCAGTTTTCTCAGATACATCTATGGATATTGAGCCATTATTCAATCATTTTTGGGAATCAACGGACAATCATGGATGTAGCAATTTTGTAAACTTTGCTGAAGAATTTTCAAACATCGCCGAGTACTATTTTGACAACATCATTGAGATACATTATGTAATAAAGGACCAGATATATGCCCTTAAGATAGACTTGCAGGCCGAGATGGACTTGACAAATAATACAAAACTTGATTTTGGAGAAATAGTGCTAAAAGCGGCTAATAAACAAGAATAATATGCTTGGATGAGCCGTCGGCGATGGCGATGTCGCCGGTGATGTCATCGTCATTATCATCATTGCCATCATTGTTGGCTTTATTGCCGCCTATGATTGTGTCATTGATTGCATAGTAATTTTTATATTTAAAATATACGTTAAGGTCTGTCTTGGGAATAATTATTTCTATTTGCGATGGCGTCAAGTCGTTAATGACATGTCTACGATTACCAATTCGTAGTGTACAGATTTTAAAATATTCAACAACACGTTCGTCCATGGTATACATATATACTTTTTTTGTTTAAAAAAGTAAACATGATGCGTGCATGTATGCACACGGCTATGCCACGGCCGCACCACGATTACACGAGTGAAAGCAGCGGATGTTGTTCTATAAACTCCATTTGGTCAATGAATTTATAGTTGAGCCATCGTTGGTACTCCGGCGGAGGAGTAATCTTGTATTTTTCAAACAATTGAAATATTTTTTCGATTGATACAATTGGACCATAGTTATCGCGGTCGTCCATGGTGTACTTGAACTCGTTGTTGTAACAATAAATATCAATTATATTTTGTTCCACCGATGGGTCAAATCGAAATTTTGAAAAGAATTCTTCAAGCATCAAACGGTTAGGCCACTCAATATCATCGGCGAATCTAATTTTGCAATTAATTGCATCCGTGGTTTTGTCAATGATAAAATTACTTGCATATTTGGATATATTTTCCAATTGGCTTACAAACGGAGGCAGCGGAATGTCCATTGACTTTACGGTTGTATTCATAAAGATATTTATATTTGTAAATACCGTGTATACATCAATAGCTGTAAGAATTTTAAACATTAGTTCAAAAGAGTCTCTGAGAAGTTCTTGAATTCGCTCTGCATGCTCGGTCACAAAATCCGGGAACTTATTAAAGAATATTTGAAATAGGTCTTGTTGCTGACTTTTAAAGAATTCGTCCGCGTATTGCGCTGAATATTCTTGCTTTATCATTTCATAGCTTCCAATGATGGAGCGGCTAAAATCAATGATTCCGCTGACGACCCCGTAGTGTTTAAACGAATATGTGTTTTTTCCAACAACGTACACGACTGTTGGATTTTTATACAACATAGAATGATCAGGCTTTCGTACATGACCAATACAATACATAGTAATGTTGTTCATGTGTGGGTCGCCGTGAAGCGCATGTGACTTTGTATTAAGACAATAAAATCCATAAATATATTCAAACATATGCTTGATGAATAAATCTTGAGTAAATGCATCTTTGATTCCAACACTAGCTTCTTTTTGCTTTACGACTTTTGGCATATCTGCGAGTGTGCGTCCGACGTATTCAAGGGTCATGCATAATGTAAGGTCGGTGAGTCGCAAATCTTTATTAATTTCATTTAGACTCTTTCGTAAACTTTGACTTATTCCAGAGAATTGTGAATTAAGCGGCTTTTCATTGACATAATTGTACTTGTCTGCGGATTTCAATGCACCAAATAATTCTTCAGCGGTCTTTGATTGTTCATATTTAACATGCATTGCATTATTATCGTATAGGTCATGACCATATTTTGCATCCTGATGGCGTATGAAAAAGTAATCGTTGTAAAGAGGAAAACTTGGGCAGATTCCATTAATTACATTATTGGATGCTTTAACTGTGATATAAATTTCACGCCATAAACCATATTTGATATCTTCAATGTTGGTGGCTTCAGAATAAGAAACTGGAATAAATTTTTGACCACATTCAAGCTCAAGTTGCTTGGGTGTTGGTGATTCGCGTACATTTTGTCTGTATTTTGATAAATTTACAAAAATTTCAATATATTTATCATAACCAATCTCGCTTATTATGTACCAAAATAATTCATGACTTTCTTCATCGTCTATGATAAATGAATATTCTTCATGTATGTGGTTCTCTTGATAATCCATCTCTAATTTAATTATTTCGCAGAACCATGTTGCCATGTATAGCTTAATTGCAAGTCTTTTGCAGTCGATGTTGTCCAATAAATTCCTAACTGACTCGCCTTGTTGATGCACTTCAACATTAAAAATAGCTCCTGCGTTAATTTTGTCAACGACCATTTGCTCGACCGGCTCAAGTTCTTTCTTATAAATTTCCATACAAGCCATAAATTGTGCATATGGAATAAGTCTGCTTCTAAATTCACCATCCATCGATGTGTATGTTGGACACGCACATACATATTGATGTTCAATCGGCGGGATGGCCGCGTGGGTCACTGTATTATTTTTGCCATTGGTGGATTCAAATTCTTTAAATGAATGAATATAGCCATATATAGCATTAACTCCTTTATCTATAATTCTAAAACAACTTGTAACCGTGCCAAGTTTATTGAATGTATAGCTGTATTTTAAATCTTTTGCTAAACGTTCAACGCGTCGCATATTTTGTAAATTTAACACATCAACTGATTCAAGTTTTTCGCGATACTCATCATCGAGAGCACTCAAGTCCATGTCGGATTCATATGAATCCGTAACATACTCGCGGTACTCTTTTACAAACTCCGGCGGTAAGTCACTCATTATATCTTGTATTTTTTATTTTTTTAGTTTAAATTCTATACATGCTTGCGCACACGCGTGTGCATGTGTATGCATGTGCACACGCGCATAAAAATTGAATCACGCTGTCTAAAATTATACATATACAATACATGCTCGTAATCAAGCATAATTAATATTAGTTGATAAACATACACGTACACGCGCACATGCACGTGCATGCACAAAGATGTATATTGGCACCGACGACGTCGACACCAAAGTCACCTCATTGGGTCGATAATAGGTGATTTTGATACATACTTGTACATATGTACAATTACATATGTACGTGTACATATATAAGTGTAAAAATTGAATCGCAGTATCTAAATACATATATAACGTATACGTACACGTGCACGCACATACGTACATACACTCGTACATACACATATCAAGATGTATATTGAAATCTATGACGTCGACACCAAAGTCACCACGGGTGGCCGTTAGGGCAAATTACACGTATAAAATGCCTATTATGATGACCTCGTATGCGTAATTTGCCTATCAATATGGCCTTTGTTTTTTAAAATTGAATTTAATATTTGTTAATTTAATAATACCTAAACCTTCTATATATAGGTAAGATTTATGCATATTGAAATTTACGATGTAGACACCGAAGTTACCGCAAGCGGCCTCTAAGGCCTCTGAGTTGTGACTTTCTATTACTTGCCGGGTAGTTTTCACTATATCTCTTACGTTTAGATTATTAATACGGAGAAATATTCATTAAATTGAATTACAGCATATATCTGTAAATGTATACATTTGCGATGCAACGCTGCGTAACTTGTAAGCCTACCGAATTGATTTTTGAGGGCCAAGGCAAACTTTATGTGAAACGCCTATAAATCAGAGTTCTTAATGACCATGTATGCGGTATATACTAAGTCGATAAGACAATAAGACATTAAATTCGTGTGTAAGTCCCAGACTTGCCGCGGAACCATCAAAAACTCAATCAAGTGTTTAAAAGATAATTCTTTTAAACACAAGATAACACAGAAGATATGGATTACACATTAAAACCAGGAGCAAAAACCGCCATCGGCGGCGCTGTACCTAAAGGAAAGCAGTATACGAATGAAGATATTCAGGCGTTGATTTCCGAAGGATACATAAATGTTCATAGAAGTTTGTGGGACAGAATTCCAGCCGGTTCACATATTCGTTATGTAAACAAAGGCCCCGGAGACATGACAACCCGATTCAAACCAGGTGGATTTGTAGCTAACCATTTCATAAAAGATGACAAAACGTTCTTGAGAATTGAGACCCGTAAAGGCGGCAAAGTAGGCCAACCAGGATATATTAGTTTCTCTATAGCCTTTGAAAACGTAGAGACTATATGGAAAAAATACGACGCCTCGAACTTTATTGAGATTCACTTGATATATACTTCGCTGGCTCAGAAAAAAAAGCAAATTGCAGAGCTTGAAACACGCACCGTAGCACTTGAAAAACAAATCAAGACACTGGTGCAAATAATCAACACTCGCAATGAAGCTTAAACATTATAATTATACTTGTAATTGTAATTGCATATGCATACATATGCTTAGCATATACGCATATGCGCATGCGCACAAGTACATTAATTTATTGGAGAAGAACATAAAGTTACGCGCATGCACAATAACAAATACAATACGTATTAATCACAATGCATACGCGAATCATTTATGCTTAGCCGCAACAATGTTTTTTGCAATTATTTTTTGCAATTATTATTATTTGCATCAATTGCAATTATTTTTGCAAATTTATTTAAAGCTAAGGCTGTCCTGAAGCAATGCGTGTCTGCTTTGCTTAGAATTTATTTTTTGAAACTCAGTCACGGGAACGCTGCTGCCAACATGTTTAAATTTAATGGTGTCGGCGTTGCTCGCAATGTCTCCAAACTTGTTATCGTAAACAGTGTATCCGCGCATCGCAGATACACCTTGATTTACAATAGCACTCGCTTCCGGCTTTAGGCCAGTGGTACGCGATTGGTAATGACGCATATTTAGGTCATCTCTTGAATCATCCATGTTATATTAATAGTATACATTTAATTTCTAAATTTAAATTTTTTATTTAAGTCACAAAAAAGAACGACAATGCGTTCAATTTTTATGTATTTGTGTATTTGTGATTATGATTGTATTTTTATTTTGTAACTGACCGCATGTATGCATGCGCGCATATGTTATTTATTCATCACATGCGCACACGTACATCGTATATGGCTCAATATATCTAATCGTTGACAACATTGGGATGATTCTATCAACTATATATTCGGCACTTGATACATCAACGCTTGAATGCAACAACGGCGGCGCCAACGGCATCGTTGGCGTTGCTCGCGAACGTAACATCATACGCGCATGATGTTCAATATTTAAGACACCCATAAATACATGGTCCAAGTTTGTATCAAAGCCAAGTATTGCATCAGCGCTTGGAACTCCGCATGCGGCTACAGACTCTGCATATGTTGTAAATTTCTTTTCAAGCGCTTGTACGAGTGCTTCAATATTCTTATAAATATGTGCAAATTGCGGAAACAATTCCAAGTACAGTTCGCGGTTTTCACTAAAGTATGCTGCAATTGTTGCCGCGTATACTTTTTGACTATTATCATGCCATTTGAAATTATAAAATAATCCACGTAGTGCCTTAAGCAGAGTACTTTCCATTACAATATCTTCGCGTGTATTTGAATTTGTTCTATAGATGTATCCGTAGTGAACCTGACGAGTCTTCAAAAACACATCAAGAGCATTGTCATTTTTCTTCACTTGCTCATTTATCGAGTGCATACCAAGCTTACTCACCGGTTGTGTCTTGAACATTTTTACATGTTCGTGGTCGATGGCGTCGCCATTGCAGTTGCCGTGGACATTGCGAGAATTGCACGCGTGCTTTACCAGCCACATATCTTCGGATGTACTCGCGGTGGCATTGTTGCTGGCATCAGCATTGTCGCTGGCGATGCCAGCATCGCCCGATTCCAAGCATACAAGTGGATGGTATTCATGATAACGAAAGCCAAATGTATAGTAATAGTCGTCTTTAAAGTCATTGAACTTAAAGTTGGGATAAATTTTTGCAAGCATATATTTAAATACTTGCATAAATGTAAGGTCGCCGAGCCACTTTAAATCTGTCACATCATTACCACGAGCAGTCATTAGCCTCCACTGATTGCTATGACTATAGTCATGACCATGGTCATGCAACGCAGCGTCATCATTAGCATCATTGGTAATCTTATATAAAGTAACAAGTGTTCCATCAAGAATTTCATAGCAAGTGTAGGACTCATCGACGTACATCGGCGCAACCATAGAATTCATCAAGTTTGTATGCGCGGCAACAATACGCCACTCTGGAAAACTAATAACTACGCCATTGCATTGCTTCTTAATAAAGCCAGATGGAGTTGTATTAATCTTGTTAACTGGAGTTGCTTTGGTGTACTTGTGGATGCTTGGATTTTTGACAGTAAGGGAAATAATTCCAGGAATATTGTTCTCCATCTTTGTTTTAAAATCCATACGTGCAACATCAACGCCATGAGTAAGTTGATTATTTGTATGCGCGCTATACGTGCAAGCAACATCATTACCAAGAGTTTGCTTGAGCAATTGAAACTTTTTAAAATTATTTAATGGCAGCACAGACAACTTTTCAATAATTGATTCAAGTTGATTGGTGACCGTTGCAGACTCAATTGTGTTAAGTTTACATATGGGCGTACCCGCGGGTGCAGATGTGGATGCTGACATAGTTGCTGACATAGTTGCAGATATGGATGATGCTGATGTTGATGCGATGGCGGTTTCGCAATTTTGCATAGTTTATTATGCTGTTATATAACAATAGGGTTTCATTCCTTTATATTGAAATTAACCACAGATAGCTAAAATACATTAATTTAAGACATTTATGCTATGTTATGCATCACGCATGCACATGAGTGCATCATGCATGCACATGAGTGCATCACGCATGCATACCAAATACTTAAATGCTAAATTATAAATTATAAGAATGTTGGCTTATATAAATTAACCAAGTACAATGGATGAAATCAAAGTTCTCGCAGATGGAGCGATAGACACCGTGGATTTATACTCGGCGGAAGAACGCACCATATACTTTGAAAATTTGGCAAAGCAAATAAAGCTCGATAAATTTACAGTACAAACATTTAGTGAATTGGTGACCGCTTCAATCAAAGACACAATAATCAAGACAAAACCAGAAATAACTGAACTATTGCTTCGTCAAGTTGTCAATATGGGAATTAATGAAAATATCATGTACAACACAAGCGCCAATGCAAATACTGTGATTTATACAAATGCAAGCATGCTTGGCACAAATGTACCTGGTACACAAGCGCCCTCGGCCACATGCAGAACAATAATTAATAGCCTTGTTATTCCAATTATCCCAAACATTAAAAAAGTTGCCAAGCGCGGCAATGCCACTGGCGGGTTTGTAGATACTGGTCGCGTTATTCAATCAAAAGTAACTTCAGATGCTATTCGCGTTAGATTTGAAGAATCAGTCCTTTGCTATATGGAAAATGGCGTCGATTACGTAAGCGGCCCAAATGAAGAACTGGAAATTCTTGGAATTATTGTTAACCCAGTTTGCGACGACGTTATTGCATTTAATAAGCCAGTCACTGCAGTTAGATTTGCATCCCCGAGTGCAGATTCATATGGATTGTATGGCGTTAATCCGGCAAATGATTGCGCGATGTACTCGCCGGATGCATTTACAATCGCGCGTGAACAAATTATGTTTAAAGACCGAGCACACGCACATGCACAACTACAAAAAATATTTGACTATCTTTTGAATATACGAGAGTTACGCTCAAGTCAATCGACTGCTCGCGCGTTGCTATTCAAACTTTCCGCGGAAATTCAAAAAACAACATCAACAGGCTTACGTGTACCCGGGGATATTGATGCACGCGGCGATAAATCATTTCAAGAGTTAATCAACTCACTCGAACAAGCCGCGGACATCAAATTTAATGCAGTATTTAAATCGGCACTCATCGGCGATATATATAATCGTAAGCTCGTCGATATATACAATGCTTGGATGTACCAAAATTTAGAACAAGTGCGCGGCCTTATTAAGCGGCATCAAATTAACAAGTCCAATGCGATGCAGGCGCTTACGGCCAGTCAAAAAGAAGTCGCTAACGCCAACGCAGTCAGCATCGCCATGGACTTGATTGCAAAAACGCTTAGCAAAGCAAGATATGAAAAAATAGCGCAAGAATTTCACGAAAAACCATACATGTCGCAAGAAATGCTTCTACAATTGCTTACCGCGCAGGAGCAACGCGTGATAAGCGCCGAGTACACGCAGTATATGGCAAAGCTTACCATAAATAACAAATGCGCGCATGTAAAGCTTTATAATAAACTAAGGCAAACCAAAGATAGGTCCGAACTTGCCAAAATTTATTCAGATTTATCCAAAATGTTTAAAAAAAGCACCCATGGCACCACTGACGGCACAAGTGCAATGATTAATTGCAGCGCATGTGATTATCCAATTATGTGCAATCACGTTCGCGCGCGGACTGAGCTTGAAATCGCAAACGCATCGCATAATGAAATTAGGTCCCGAATGGCAAAATTTGTTATTCCGGTTGCATTTAGTAATCGACTGCATTGCAAACAATGTGGTGAACTTGTGTCAAGCAGCGAAATTTCTACGCTTGAAGTTGACAAGATTTCAATGGATGAAGAACTGGCTTCATTTATGTGGTCCGAAGTAGCATCGGTTGTTAAACATATACACTCATTGACAATTATAGAAATGCCCAAGCTTATCACACACATCCGGGATGCTATATATAATTACATAAGTGGAGTTGAAAAGCAGATACTTAAGAGCAAGACCAATTCGCCCGAAGAAATAAAAGCAAAAAAGCGCGTGTTTACAACAATATATGCATTTGCTTACCTTATCCACATGATTACTCATGACAAATCTGGAAATTTATCGCTGGCGCCGAGCAAGCAAAAGAGCAGCAATAAGGCACCGGCTCTCGTCGATATAATAAAGACAGCTATCGATATTATTTTAAGCACCAAGAATGTGGCCATCCGAGAGATTCCCGGAATGAGCGCAGACAGCATTAAAGTTAAGCTCATCGAGGCTTACAAAACCATAGACGCAGACGGCTCATCAAGCCTGGTGCATCAAAATAAAGTAACTGATGCTGTCGCAGCCATCTTGATTGACCCGATTTACAAATTTATTTACCACATGTATACTCGCGGCCGGGGATTGCCAGTAAATAAGCTTGGTAAATTTGACATCGTTGACAAGATTAATATAATTTTGCCATCGATGAATAATGCCAAAAAGAGCAGTCGTGCAAGCAGTAGCGCAAGCGCGAGTAGTGCAAGCACAGGCACGCGTAGCCGTGTAAGCAGCGCAAACAGTACAGTTACTAATTTATATTCCGTTGATATAAAAACTGCATCGACTGATGATTTTGATAAACTTGAAAAAATTACAAACGGCGATGCCGTGAAGCCAATCGCGCATTTGATTCCGTATGCACAGATATGGAAAAAAATACAAACCGCGTATACATCCAAAAGCTTTCAATTATTTATGCAGCGAATCAAGCAAAATCTACACATGTTGCCAATGTATGTAGAAAGTAGCAGCGCCGATAGCAAAGAAGTAACTGCTGTTCTTACAAAAGAATTTCAAATTTATTTCAAAGAATGCGACAAGGCTCTTGCCATCGAAGACTCATTGAACAAGTATAAAAAATTAACAAATATGAAAAATTGGGCAAAATGTTATAATGAAGCGGCGCCCAGAAAGTTTAAAAATCCCGAAGTAAGTTTGGGCCGCAGATATGGAGTAGATGGCCATAAACACAAATTTGATATATTTGTATACAACGACGGCAGCACGCGAACACTTAAAGAAATAATCAAAGACTCCGCGGAGTCAAAATATATGCCGGCGCCCAGTGATAAGCAATGCACTATTTGTAAAGTGTTGTTGTCACGCGTGGACACCATCGACCAGAAAAAAATACGTGAGAATCTTAGCGCCGTCCACGATATTAAAAACTTTTACATTTATTTCGAACATAGATGCCCAAAGGCACCCGCGCATGAATATAATGCAACTGCAAGCAACAGTGATGGCGCAAGCAACAGCAACAGTGATAGCGCAAGCACGGGTGCACGTAGCAACAGTGCAAGCAACGGCGATAGCAACGGCGCAAGCGCACAATGCATACATTGCTCGATTACCCCGATGATTATTGCAAATAAGGACTCCGATTACTATCAGCGATATCGCCGCGATTATGAGTCAGTTACGCTTGTTAATATACAGCCGGATATTGGCACAATACAGTCAGCTGACAAATATAACCGTGCCAGCAGCATTGATGGCAACGACACATATTCTGCCGAATACGCCGACTGGTCATTTAATTTCAATATTGTGCTTGACCTTGCAAATAAACTGAAAATTAATCATAAATTGCTATACGCGATGGGAGCCATTGAAAAGCGCGAGTACTCGGAAATTGCATCAGGTGCATTTATTCCGGCAGAAGTTGAGTTTAGAGACCACACAAGAATTTTCATCATTGACGGACATATCAAAAATCTGGTCACCGAATACAACTATATTCGAGGTTTTCACAAGTTGTTGAAGCCGCCGCAGGATATCATCAACGTTATTGAAAAATCGAAAATAAACAAGTACAAAATTAAAGAACTCGTGGAGAACCTCCCAGATGTCGTCGATGAGTATACGCAAAGATATGTGTGGTTTTATAAAAATAAATCTGCGCAAGACCTGGTTATGTTTTGCATCCAGTCGTTTTGCGAGACATGTCTGCGAATTTATGATTTTAATCACCGCGACACAGAGACACTCAGGCATGTATTTGTAAATTATTTTGTAAACAAAACTATTCATGGAGAATCGCTCTTATCCAAGCCTGGACAATTCAATTGGAACTTGATTTACGCGGACAGCCGCAAAGAAGCCACCGAGTCAACGGCCGAAGAAGCATATGGAGAAGAGCCCGTCGACGATTCCAACGATGATGCGTCGCCGATGGAGTCAGGATTTGATATGGAAAATGACACCGAGAACAACACTGAAGGCGTCGATGATGACCTGACGCCGGTTGACGAAGACTCCAGCAATAGTGTCCGCGCCGGCGAAGATTATGGACTTGACTAAACGATTGCGTATATGCACACGCACACGCACACGCATGCATTTATTTTTTTGTTTTGGATTATAGTTGACTTGGTATAATAAAATGGATTATAATCTTGCACCGGTGCGCGAAAGCGACATAACCTATAGCCTTGATAGAGGAATGAAGCATGGCGCTATTCCAGACAGTCTAATCATGTCAAAGTTTGAAGAAACAGACATCGGCGATGATGAACATGATTTTAATAACTATGCGCGTGAACTCATCATGGACAATTCATTCGATAAGCCACTGTTTGAACACGAGCAACCGAGAAGGACAACTGCATCTGCGGGTAGTCTCAATTTGCGTTATAATGGACATCGCGGAGCCGCTGATGGCCCGCACCACAGCGAGATGTTTCTTGGCGATACCGAGCGAGAACTTAATCCAGCCGGGCCCAACATGACTACGTTCCGCGAGCATAGGATGGCCAGAGATAGGTTTACGCGATTTGATAAAGATTCATCCGAACATGTAACAAGCGGCGCCCGTAGCGAGACACAAGTGATTAAAGATATTCGCAAAGGCAACGAATGGGCCAAGCGAAGGCTAAAAATATTTGACAGGTCCATTGATGGACGCACGCCAGTTTCCTATCGTGTATTCAAGCATAAATCCGCGGCCGAAAATGCAATCAATACTCGTTCGCGTTCACTCGCCGACGAGACTGCTAATTTTCAAAAGCGCGCATCACACGCTGACTTTGACACATGGCGCAGCGTCGGCTATCTAAATGAGACATGTCAAAATGATTTTGCAGTCGCCAAGTACAGCGATTGTAGAAAATCCATGGGCAAGCCCACCGACGATAGTCACCTAAGATATGCCGAAACAGATACTGACTTTTCCAAGGCAATTGCAGTAAAAAATAGACGCGTCGCCGTCAACTTGATGAAGGACTTGATACAACAAAAGCACGCAATTGACCGCAGCATCGCCGACGGAGACATTAATTATTCAACGAGCGCGCAGTCTGTTGCTGCAAAATCCGCGCAGACCAAGCGCGACTTGATTGCAATCATGAATAATATTGTATCTGACCAGCAACTGGGCGTTTCCGCGGGTACTCCATCAAGGTCAACTGCACGTAGACAGTACAAACGTCAAGGCGCAGATACAGAAATATCTCACGAAATTGCCCGTGAACGCGCACAGGCTATCTTTAAATCATTGAAGCCCGGCGCAACTATGGAAGCGATGCGGGAAGTCGTTGCGGAAGTTAATGAGCCAACGTGGACACCGCTGACCGCCGCAAAGTCCATGTCAACCAAAGTGGCTGGAGTGGGCCCGGCCAATGCAGAGTTCACAATGGACTCGAACAATACTGTCAATTATAAAAATAAACTTGCTCCGGGTGAGCTCGAGCGTGTGCGTAACTTTGCCGGCGAAGAATTTAAGAAAGAATCCATGAACACCGCAATGTACTCGGTGAATCATAAAAACGTTGCGCATGCTGAGAAAAATACCGCTATGGATTTGCGTTTCTACGATACTCGCAACGGCAATTACGATAAAGGAGGCACTCGTATGGGCTCAAAATACACAATGAGAAATGTCGCGCGTGAAGAGTCCGCGAATGAACTCGACGAAATCACCGGGTTCAAACAAGAACTTTAACAAGATATAAAAAAATTGTTTACATTATATATGCTTATAGTTCCCAATGGAACAAATTTCAGATACTCAAGTAGAATTAGATATACAAACAAACACACATACGAATGCAGACAATAATTGCGTAGATATGCAATTGGACAATTATGTGGATATGCAATTGGACAATTATGTGGATATGCAATTAGACAATTACGTGGATATGCGATTGGACAATTACGCGGATATGCGATTGGATGCACATTTGGATATGCAATTGGATGCACAATTAGATATGCAAACAATTGCACAGATGCCAGCAATACATACGCCAGCGACACAGACGCCAGCGATACAGACGCCAGCGACACAGACGCCATCTACTGAACGCAGAAAAGCATTACGGATTTTGCAAAGAATATTTGCTTCATTTAGATTTTGTTCAGCGCAGACACGTATATATACTGACGAAGAGATTGATAATTTTATTTCAAGCGCCAATCCGTTGGATTTGATTGTGTTTACAAGTGATGTCAAGCCGCTGATTGAAATAACTTCATCCAGAAATAAGCACGGCTTGAAACAAATAACAAATACAGACTTTATTACTCATGCTGAAATTATTATTAATTCGACTTGTTGTTCATTTGCACCAGAGCCTAACACGCTGCATGCTTGGACTGGTTCCGAGAACGGTTCAAAAGTGCGTAAATTATCCGATTTGATAAAAAAACATCTAAAGAATAATGGCGCAGATGTAGGCATCTGCAAGCTCACCATTAATCCATTTAGTAAATCAAATAATGAGCATTTGGGCGATTATGTTGTTAGAATTAACAAACTTAAGAATGATTTGAATAGAATCAACGACACATTTATGATTGCAAACGATACTATTTATGATGCAAGTGTATATACACTCGTCGAGGGTATATTTAAACTAAGGCCGATTAAAGAGTTTACAAAAAAGATGTTCGGGGGCAGACTCGATTGGATTAATGCAGTTGAATTTGTATCCATGGTATACAATGCAATTGGAGTAATCGACGTCGAGACAAACATCATTGATTATATTGTTGACCACCATATACTTAATGAATGCGAAATAACAGACATTATTTGCAACCATCCAGAGTGGTTCCGGCAAAAACTTGTAAAATAATCAATGCATCAAAAGAGCAAAAGCATCAATGCAATAATGCATCAACGATTGCATTTGCGCGCGCACCTAATGACCGCGCGGTAGTAGGCGTTGCAATACCCGTGTTGTTTGCAGTACCTGTGTTGCCTGTGTTGCCTGTGTTACCTGTATTATTTGCTCTTTTGACGCTTGCTTTACTTGTTCTATTTGTTTTATTCATGGTTTCTAATTTAATTTTTGATAGGTCAAGTTCCAACAACTCCGGTATAGTTGTATCTGCGAGAAGTTTTTGTGCAGTCGCTTTACTTACTCCAGGAACGGTTGCAAGTATGCGTATTTGCTGCGCATGGTCAATATTTTTTAATGATTTTAAAACACGTTTATTAATAGGTTTGCCTCTTATTTTTGTAGTGTCAAGATTAATGTCGCCGCGAAGTAAGTCGTTGATGCTTCCAAGCGATATGTAGTCGATGGCAGTTTCAAACGTTATGCCTTTAAATGATGCCCATATTTTTCTCTTGATTGCTTCTGGACTATCTTTGATTCGTTCAGTTAAATCAACGGGAGCATGTGCACCAACAACAGCATTGTTGGCAGTGGCCGTAGCATCGTTGGCATTGTCCATGGCATTGTCCATGGCATTGTCCATGGCATTGTCCATGGCATCAGCTATGTTGTTGGCATTGTTGGCGCCGTTGGTACCCACGGCACTTGTTTTTAATGTTTCTGCGGATTTTAATAATCGTACAAGTCTCTGCGCGGTATGCAATGTGTCTTTGGTATAAATTACACTTATCTTGTCGCGCATAATTAAATGGTCGATGCTTGATTCGATATTTTTATAAGCGATGCGTGCGAAATATTCATCAGGCTCTGGCCATGCCTTTCCTTCAATTATGTAAATTAATGAGCAATTTGTTTTTTGCCTTAATGTTAAAAGTTTTGTCTTGTTGTTGCATCGACCATCTTTAAGACTACATGCATAATCTTCATAGGATTTGCGTTCAATAGCTACTTTAATTTGGTCGCCATCGGCGATGATGTAGTCGGCGGTCGTTATCTGCATAACTTCAAGATTAATCGTATTAAACTCACTCTGATGCCTAAGCACCAGTTGCTCGCGAGTATCTGCGATTAACTTCATCGTAATGTGTATAAGTACGTATAACACACAGTCGCTGTTATTATAAATGAAAATTATTTTGTTTCAGTTATTAAATGAGCTACTACGACAATGATAGCTATGAAATTAGCTACGCTGAACACGCCGTCGACTATGAAGTCGACGGCGGCGGTATTTTTGATGACTTGTTGGAGCGAGTACAAGTAAATATTGGCAATAATGACACTGATACTACGGCAAGTAATTCAAATAATGAAAGTGAACAAGATTGGGATATTGATTATAACGATATTAATCAAAGAACGCAATTGGAAGTTGCTCGGATACAACAAAATAATAAATATGTTGAAAGTAGCGCACGTCCGAATGCAAGCACGCGTCCGAGTGCAAGCATGCAACAGAATGCAGCCGCGCGCGACAACATGAGTACTCGATATGCATTGACACCCGGCGATGACAATGAGTTGGTGAATACATTAGCAAAATACAGAAGGGCTAATCGCGATGACAGCGATAGCGAAGATGAACAATATGAACAGGATATTGATAATATTGCGTCGCAATCACATAATAATGCATCGCAATCACACATTATAGACAATATTGCTGATAGTGATATTTTTATGGAATCGTCGTTGGATGTACCTGTGTACAATGATGTACCTGTGTACAATGATGTACCTGTGTACAATGATGTACCTGT
>Ga0306898_1000013_pt1 | contig 102249 bp, 168 predicted proteins | sample AntRauMFilla1564_FD_190424 | JGI IMG/M metagenome (GOLD analysis project Ga0306898, IMG submission 190424) | Saline lake microbial communities from Rauer Islands, Antarctica - Metagenome Filla 1 #564 (v2) (version 2) | ecosystem: Environmental > Aquatic > Non-marine Saline and Alkaline >...
TTTTTGGAATTTTTTAACTATACCATAATGAACGGAAAACGTTCAAAACGTAAATTTTTTTTATGAACTATAATGTAAGCGCTTACATAAAATTTAAAAATCCAAAAAGAATGTAAGCGCTTACATTTTAATTGACTAGTCAGTCAAAAAATTTTTTGAAATGTAAGCGCTTACTGAAAATAAAACGCTTTCATTTCATTTTCATTTTTACGTACTCTCTAAATGTTTAAAAGTCAACAATTATTTTAGCTATTTTTATTTTAAAGTACTATTTTTTGATATCGCATGTTAAAATTTTTATATAAGAAACACGCATATAAAGCGCTTTTATCTTATACCCTTATAAATGTATACCGCACTATTAAAAACGTCTTAGAAGTCAATTTTAAGCGGTTTAAAGGGTATTTTAAAAACTATCAAAAGGCTTTATATATTCATTTTAAAGAGTTCAAAAAAACTTTCCGACGAAATGAACGGAAAACGTACAAAAAGTACAAGTACGCTGATGTTACAAAATGGGGAAGGTCTTAAAAAAAATTGGGTAACAGCGACCGAATTTTGGCCGAGCAAAATATATGAAAAATTATAAAGAAAGAAGGTATATATATGAGACGTTATATAATGGTTAGTGATACTCAAGTATGGGATGAATGGGCAAGTGAGGACAGTTTAGAAGAGTTAATAAATTTCAATCTAAAATGTAATAAAATTACAATAGACGATATAACAGTAAAAGTAATGAGTAATGGTGTTGAAATGGTCAGCAATCAAGGTGTACCACTTCACGGAAAATTTATCGAAGGTGTTAAATTTACATTTAACCACAATGAATATGTAGATATTAAGGGAAATAATTTACCTTGTTACATAATATTGTATGAATGTGAAGAGGATAACTATTTACTATACTAATACTACAGAGTTGGAAACGACAACGAGTTAAAAATAATTAAAGTATTTATATTCTATTATATCATTATGAGCAATCGTATGTTATAATAGAGGTAGTTAAGAAACACGGCTTTACGGTTAGTCGTTAAATAATCGTCCTTTTCAAAAGTTATGAAATACAAAATAAGAAAGTTGGTAACAAGATGACTAAAAGAGAGTTGTTTATGGAATTGTTAAAAGGTAATAAACTTACATTTAAAAATGGATTTGGGGAGATATGGATTGGAGACGCAGTTAAATTTATACATTATAGAAGTTATGGACAGTCGGCAATTAAAATTGACTTTGAAGAGTTTGAATGGTTAATTGACGAATTGCTTAAAATAGATTGTAAAGACATTAAAGTTGAGATAACGTCATAAACATTCATATCATTTGATAATTGTTAGAAGGTACAAACATCTTGTACCTTTCATAGAATTATTAAAAATAGAAAGTAAGGTGTTATGATGACAAAATTAGAAAAAGAATTGAATGAAGAATATTTGAAAGAAGTAAATTTTCATAAAGCAATGATAAAAAGTGGTAATCTTCCTAGTACAAAAAACAAAGCAATCAAACAAGCAGAATTAGAAATCAAGAATGAAGAAATGGTAGACACAGCAAACGAAATATTGAAAACAAAACCATTTAGTGATGATAGAAGTTATCACGTTGAGGATTTAGTAGACACTATTAAAAAGTATTATGAATTAGACCCTGAAAGTGAATATGATGAAATCGTAGACTTGCAAGAACGATTAAAACACATTAAAAGTGATGATATTGATTATTGTTTAGAAACGTTACAAGAATTAGATGAAGTTGCAAGAGCGTATAAAGAATGTGAATTTGAAATGGAAGATTAATAACTGTAAAAAGGATATAAAATTATTATATCCTTTGTAGAATTATTAAAAATTCAATAACAGTCGAGCAAAAATGGCCGACGGAAAAGAGACAAATATGGAATTATTAGATATGTTAAGAGACGATTTAAAAAGAAGTGAATTAAGAACCATTAAACTTGAGGATGATGTTTTAAATTTTGATGAAAGTAAAGTTAAATATTATTATACAGTAGATACAAGTTATGAAAATTATGAAAGTTATGACTATAACTTTGATGACGACGGTATCGTAAGAATTGTGTATCATGGTAATAGAACACATGTTGGGGAAAAGTTTGATGATGAAATTTTAAAAACAATTAATAACTATATAGAGTATTATGATAAAGATGATGATGATGATTATTATTTAGATAATTTAAAAACATTACTTAATGAAAATACTATATATTTGATTGATGTATACGAACACAGTAGCATATCTTATAGACTTAGTAATAAATTAACACTAGGTGTAATAAATACATACCTTGAAGAGGGGCATTGTATATCATCAATAGCATATATATCAAAACAATTTACTGATAATATTATACATGAAAAATTTGTAGAGTACTTTGATTATTCAAAAAATCTTTACGAGGGTAATGTTACTTTTGTTAAAATTGAAAAAGTAGCTACTTACAATGGTGTAAAACATGTTATTGATGATGAAGTCTTAAGTGATAATATTGTCAGTAGTAGTTATTTAACAAACGTAGAGCAAATTTTAAAGTATTATATTGAAGACGAACACAACAATGACGAACTTAAAAAGGCTCTTGAAGAAAGTGACCTATATTAGATTAACAGCAACATTAAAATGGCCGAAGGGCAGAAAGCGTGATATTATGGAATCATTAAAAGGTTTAGGATATAACAAACAAAAGTGTGATATTGATAAGAGCGAGAAATATGTATCTACAAATAATGGTCTTGATGACATTGAAAACACAATCTATATACATAAAATTAGTGAAGTTGTGGAAATTTCACAGATTGATTATAACTTTGGAGGTAGAGAACAAACTGTGCAATTAGAATTTGAGTTAGTTGAAGCAATTTATAATCAAATGAAAGAAAGTAAAGGTGTATAATGAATAAATACGAAGTAGCATATAATTTCTTTAATAGAAACGGAGACCAATCTCAAAAACGAGTTGGAGCGCAAACAATCAAAGGTGTAGTTGGTAAAATGAAAAGACACTTTGATAATGGTAACCGATTACACAATATTTGTGGTGTTAGTCCTAACTTAGTTAGTTATGATTTTGAACAACATGGAGAACAATTTGTAAGAATGTTTAAGTAAGAAAGTTGAGGTATTAAAATGAATGAATGTGGTTGCAGTACTTGTGAGTTACAGGACAAATGTGAAACACCTTTTAATGGTAGTAAATGTTTAAAAGATAATCAAATAAAAATAGAATTTAAGAATATAATGGTTAAAGATGTTGAGATTAATAGTTTTATTGAGGGTATAAAAAATAGATATGAAATCCATGACTTAAATGGAGTTGTAATAGTTGAAATTACTGTTAAAGAGTTAGAAGACATTAGAGAAGGTGTACACAGTGATATTGATACAATATATAATATGTTGGATGATTGGTGCGACGGTAATGGGTTGGGGTATGATTGGGTAAAGACAAGTATTGGAACCGTATTATATGCTACATGTGAATGGTAAAACAGCAATTAAAATTTAGCCGAGTAAGTACCGATAAAAGGAAGATTTTATAAGAAGAAAAAATAGGAGGAATTAATATGTATTGGAAAGACCAGATATATTATAATGAAGTAATTAATAGAGAAGTATTAGAAAAAAAGTTAAAGAAATTTTTGGGAGATAAAGAGGGTAGAGAACTTATTAATGCTATTGGTGAATATGTAAAATCTTGTATCACAGTTAATAACACAATACTTGCAGAAACAGACAACTAATTTGATAATAAATAAAAAATTGAAAGAAGGAATATAGTATGGAAGAAATAAAAATTAGAATGTTAGAGTTGTTATCAATCATATCAAATAAAGGTGATTACTTTGATTATGAATACCATAATGCAATCGCAGAGTTAGAAATGGAAATAGAGGCTTTATAAATAAAAAATTGGAAGAAGGAATTTAATATGAATAGAACAGAATTATTGGAATTAATAGAACCATATGAAGACCTAACGCTTTATACTTGTATTAAATTAGGCAAAATAATTACTAATCTTTATAATCAAAAAAGAGATTTAGATAATGTAAAAGTCATTATAACTGAATTAAAATCTATAACTAAGCAAGATTTTGCCGATAGAAGTGTGTCTATGGATGAAGGTGTTGGAATTGAAATAACAGAAAGAATGAAAGAATATTATCTATCAATGATACAAGAATTGATACAAGAATTGATACAAGAATTAGCAAAATAGTTAGATATTATTTAACCGATAAAATGTAAATAAATAAAAAATTGAAAGAGGTAAATTATGAAAAAAACAATTAGAAAAAATGACCTAATAAAAGTAATTGATTGCTATGAAGAAGTAAGATTGGTAAAAGGAAGTAATGTGTATGTTTGTCATGTTGCAGAGCCTTACGATATTAAAGATGTTAAAGAAGTGATGACACCTAATTTAAATAGCGGTTATGATTTAATTTATAAAGACAATAAAGTTATTTGCAATCCTAGTCTAAGAGGGTTTACATTCTTTGATTATAATGTAAAAAATATTAAAGACGCTTTAAAAATAGCATTAGAAGTGATAAAAGGAACTGATGAACAAACAGAAGTTGAAATGCAAGAAATAATTGAGAATATTGAATATGATGAAAAGTCAAGAGGTAAATTTGAATGAATGTAAAACAATATTAAGAAGGCATTTAAAATGGTTGAACGGTTATACAAATAATGAATTTGAAATTGAGTCAACAAGACAAGCAATCAAAGAGTTATCGTAGAGGAGAAAGATACAATGAAAAAAGTAGAAAAACATCTAATATTAAATGCTTTGGTTAGTGAAATTATTTATGCAAGTGAAGAAACAAAAAAGATTAATAAAAATCACGTCCATAGTTTAGATAGTGGACACGGTAAAAGTTATAAAGATTTGTATCTAAAATTGAATAATCAATTCTTTGAAAATGAGCCAAAAATGATAGAAACAAATATTAAATACTTTAATGAAAAGATGAAAGAATTATAAAGTAAGGGGCAATTACAATGAAAAAAATAGTATTGATATGTGACTATAAATTAACTGATACTATTTATAAAGATAATGTTAATTATAATAGAAATGATTACAACGAATTGAATATGGTATCCGAGGATTATGAGAAGGTAGTATATAGAACTCTACACGTTGTAGCAGAGGCAAAGACGGTTAAGAGCGCTTGTAGGTGGATTGGGGTACCCGACTATACGTTGTACGCTAACAAGAGAAATACAGGGTATCTGAAGACAAAGAAATATTTGTTAGAAAAAGTAAAGGTTCGTAATGAAGACTATAATTCAATAGAGTGGGAAAGGTATGATATGATAGACACAATTCATAAGTAGGAGGAACACCGAATGGAGATAAAGGTTATTAATTCAATAGGGTACGTAGACAGAACACTTAGAACCACCGAGCATATTAGAAATCATAGTCAGCGTATCTTAAGTTATAGTGAACTTTTAAGTAATACATTCATTCAGTGTTTCCTAGTAGATAAAGGTCATATTAATGGGTTAGAGATACATTGTATTAATGTACACGGTTTAATTTACATATACAATTATAGCAGTAAGAAGTTTATAACAATATTGCATCCTAGACCCTCGCAATTGAAACGTTATTATAGATTGATGAATAAAGATATACCACTAATTATTAGAAGGTTAGCAGTTGAGTGTCATAAGAGAAATGAGCAGTATGACTTAAATTATAAGTAGATTTACGGAATGTTAAGTCTTAACACTATCAAAGACTACAAAACAAATATTTATTAGTTGTTAGAGTGTATTGAAATTGTCGGTACATTCAGAGAGTTAATAAGTAATTTAACTGTTAGACAGCGACCATTATTTGGCCGACTAAAATAGAGAGAAGGAATAGAATATGAATGAATTTAACAAATTAGCAGATATGATTATAGGGGTGTCATTAGATATTTGTAATAATTATGAAGGTGGAAACTCTGGAACAACATATTATATGAATTACGAAGAAGATTTTATTAGTATTGATTTCAACGATGAAGAAGAGTTCGAATCTAAACTTTATGATACTATTATTAGTGATAAAAGAGTCATACAATGTGAGGTTGGTAGTATGGGCGAAGACGATGTAAATATTGTATTCATTAACGATGTTTTAAAAAATTGGGAGGAATAATATATGATTAGTAGAATAGTATATATGCAAGAATTAGAAAATAAGTTACTTGAACTTCCACATGTAAGAGAGATTACTAGTAGCGATATGATGTTTATTAGATTTAGTACGGACAATAGTACTATATTTGAGATTAGTATGATACAATTCAATAGTGTTAGATTCGCAATTACATTTGACATTAGTGTTAGTGGTAGTAATTCTTGTATTGGGAATATATCATGGTTAGAATTAAAAAACAAAAAGAGTCCATTTAGTTGGGAAGAAATATATAGAGTTGAAGGAGGACTTTGCAGATGAAAGTAAAGTGTATTAATAACGATAATGGGTTTGAAAATTTTATTACAGTTGGTAATATATATACAGTGATACATGTTGATATTCAGACATCGTCATATATTATTACTCATGACAAGGGTAAAGGTATGTTACCAATTAATTGTTTTGAAATATTGACGGAGGTCTTGTAAATGTGTAAACTATTAGTTAAGGATATATTAGATAAAGTTACTTATAAAGCAACAATCAGAACGTATGCAATGGGTACGAACTATGATAGCCAAGGAAGATGTTTACAAGAGGGTTACTCAAGTGATTTAAAAGACTGTATATTTTCTGAGTGCGAAGTTGAGAGTATTAGTTATGACTATTATAGAAAAAGAGTAGCAATTGAGGTTAATGTTGAAAGTGCTAAAAGATTACTAGTAATAAAATCTCCAAAGGAATTAGCAATGTATTTGGGTTGGTACAAGGGTTATAGTAACATGAGAGACTATAATGACTCAACAGTTAAAGAACAGTTAGAGAGCGAAGTAAGAATGATTAAAGAGGCTTTTATTAAAACGATTGACAGTGGTAATTACAATCCACATGACGAATAAAATTTAGAGTACCGATAAAACAAACATTTTATCGTAAGACAGAACGTGAAATTAGAACGAGCGAAAATAAATAATTTGGAGGAATCGAAATGAATAAAAGTTGGAAAGAAATTATTAATGTTATAAAAGAGTTTGATATGATTGAATATGTAAGAAATGATGGGGAAATAGATGCATACGTTTTAAATGGAAAAGTTATGTTAAATGGTGATGAAGTTGTATCAAACAGTTCTCATTATGGAGTTGATGAAGATTATAACAAAGCAATGTATGTATATCTAAAACAAGACAATGGAGATTATAAAAGAATTATCATACACGAGGAGGCAAACAATGAATAAAAGCGTATTGAATAGAACTATCCGATTATTAGAAGAAGAAAAACGAAATGTTACAAAAATTTCTGTTTGATGTTAAGCATACGGAATGTGTTGAATGTAATAAAGTTAGAGATAATAAAATTGCTGATATGAGAAAATAACTAAAACAATGGGAAGACTCAATGTCAATTTATATAAGAAACTATTAGGAGGAATAATATGATTTGGTTTGTAATTGGAGCATTATATGCAGGGTTTATTATTGGTTGGGGAATGTGTGCGTTATTTACTGTGGCTAAAAGGGCAGATAGATATGTGGAAAGAAGACAAGATAACATACAAGATACCATACAAGTTATCGTACAAGATAAGAAGTGACCGTAACTGTTCATGTGTGTGGTGGAAAACGAGTGCCTATAGATGTTATATGTGGTGTACAAAATGTTGGTAGGTCTGAGTTAGTTGGTATGATAGCAGAACTTACCAAGGAAGAAAAAAGGATTGCAAAGGCAATGAGTGAGTGTGTGTTATCATCAATAGACGAATCATTATATATTGACCTTAACAGAGAAGTAAGAGGGAAAAAGGGTAAGTATAAAAAGAATTGGGAACGATAAAAATTTCATTAACAGAGGTCATAAAATGGCCGATGAAAGGTGGTATAATATGGAACAATTAAATTTGTTTATAGAACAAATGAAAAATCAAGCAATTGAATATTATAAAAAAATTCATGCAGAGTATAAGGTTAAAAAAAATGAACAATGGAGTATATATGAACTAGAACATAGCATGACAAAAGAAGAAAAACTTGAATCAGTAGTCAATAAAAATAAAGTAAAAAAATGGGTTATAGACTATTCTAGGGGTTCTTATGGAAATAGAGAATCTATACCAATATATTATTTGTGTCGCTCAAATGAATTGTATGATGAAAATAATGAGTGGTTAGAAGAGTCTACAAATAAAAAGATGGCTCAGGAAATCAAAGGTTATAGTAAAATAGAAACATTTGGTGAACGTGTAGAAGAAATGATGACCAAAGAGTTTGAGAGAAAAAGAATTAGTTTGATTAAACGTATTGAGAAAAAAGGTGGTAAAATTGTTGATGCTATCGAACTTCATTATGGTTATGATTCTGGAATTAATGGAACAATTGAATGTGAAAATAATATCGTAAAAATAGAAACAATATTTGCGGGTGGATATAATATACAATGTTTACACTATAGAGTGCTAATTAAAGTAATTAATAAAGGTACAAAAGGTGGTAAAAATGAGGTTGAATAGAAAAAGAAATAAAGTAACGATAGAGGAAAAAGAATATATTATAAAATTACTTAGAGAAATGCTACAAATGACAGAAAGCAAAACAAGAGACGGGTATGGTATTTATAGAGGTCATGAGCAGTATAGAGAAATAAAGGATTTTATTAAAGAGGTATAGATAATGAATTGGAGGAGTTGAAATAATGGAATGTAAAGTAGGACAATGGCAAGATATTAACGGGTATAACGGGTTTTACCAAGTAAACAAATGTGGTGATGTTAAATCTTTAGCCAGAAGTGTCAAAACAAAAGGAAATAAGATAAAGGAAAACATGGGTTGTGAGGAACACGAAGAAATGGATTGGAATACAAATAAATATGTATTTAATGGTATTCAAGAAGAAGATAGTGAAGAAGATGATGATGAGTATTAGAGTATATATTAGTGGTAAAAGACTAAGACAACAAACAGAATAACAACGAGCGAAATTAAGAAAGTAATGAGGGGTATAATATGTTTAAATTATTAAAATTTAAAGAAAAAAAGAAGAAAATATCTGAAAGAAATTTTAGAGTAACTCAATTATTAGATTATGTAGTAAAAACTAAACTTAGTATGGATACAGAATTTGAGGCGGTTGTATGCGACTCATATGAAGAGTATGATGAGTTTTGTAGTTTTAATTTTGATTTTATATCTAAACCATCAAAAGGTTGTTACGGACATAGTAATTGGTATTACGACAGAGACAAAAAAGTATGGATAGGAAATAGTTACCGTAGGCTATTTTATGTTCCCATTTTTAAAAAAATCACACACTATTGGCAAGAAATTTAGAACTTATCATATTGTAAAAACAAAATAAACTTGACAAAATTAAAGGAGAATATAAATTATGAATAAAAAAAACTGTAGACATGATGTGACAATTGTTATAAAAGTTAATGGTAAAAATATTAGAAGATGTTTAGGTTGTGGTAAAGAGTTCACTACACTATCATCGTTGAATAGTGGTAGGAAACAAATAAATAATAAACTTAAGGAAAGTGATAAAAATGCCTAGTGTGTCATATTGGTGGCACTCGGATTTAGGTAGTGTTAGAGAATTACATATAGGTGAGATTAGAAAACAAGTTTATTTATTTCTTGGTTGGGTACAAATAAAGAAAGAAGCATATGATAGAATAAAAAATGCTCAAGACAAGATATATAAAAAAAATAATAAATTTTAATCTATTGTATTATTTTTTACATTATATGATATAATGTATTTAGAGAGAAGGTGTTACCATGGGTGGAGAAATCAAGGTTGGAACGAAAACTAAGGTTAGATTATCAATTGGAAGAAAGATATTTAAAGACGTTTTTTATGAACGTAAAATAAAAATGAGTAACATAAATGCTGAGTTTATTGGAGTAGTAAATGACAATGAGTCATTGTTTAAATTTGAAAATAATGGAAGCACAATATATATATTATTTTATAAAAACATAGCACTATCATATGGGGAAAGTGAGGACTATTATGTATAAAGAAAATATTATAATTAAATATAATGTTGTTATTGGTAGAATTGATTATTCTAAAACTAATAATATTTCGGTAAAAAGAGTGTTAGACTTTTATAATGACAATCAAGCAAATAATTATATTACTAAATTAGACCTTACAGGTGGTGATTGTGCTATTATTACAAAAAGTGATTATAGTGATGAAGAACTATTGGGCAGTGAGGTAATTAATAGATTTGGATTTGGTAAAATTATATCATTTGCTGGGGAGTTTGGGGATGAATATGAATATATGGACTCATTTAACGAGGAAAATAACTATTACCTTGTTAAATCAGACGGGTTCTATTGTATTGGTGGGGACATCAATGTCCCTATAAGTACTGATACATGTAATGTACTATCGAGATGGGAGACCTACATAAGAATAGTGGGGTGTTAATATGGAGCATAGCAATGTCTTTACATATTTAACTTACGAGGAAAGAAAATTATGTTTACTTGACATATGTAAATATTATAACTATAGTAATAAAAGAAAGTCAAATATACTCCGCACATGGGGTGACGATAGACTATTAGCATATAGGGCAAGTATAATAGAGCGTGGATTAATAATGGGTTACGCTCCATCCTCAATTCATATGAACGCTATATTGAATATGTTTGGTGGTAATAAATATTATGTTGATGAATGTAATAGTATTACAAGATTCCATTTAGGACTTAAGACAAATGATAAAGATAAATTTGGATTTATAAAGCAATATGAAATAGGATATTTGGATATCGATAGAGATTGGAAGATTAAAGAATTTGAAATGTGGGGAATTAAAGCAAAGCGATTTCACGGATTACAATTAATTATCGATGGTAAAAAATAGGAGGAGAATAAAAATGGAAAAATTAACTAAGAAAGATGTATTGTGGATATTCGCATCAAAAGATAATAACATTAAAAATCATTATGAGAAATACTATGGAAAATACGATGATATGCCTAGCGACCATATATTGTGCAGCATTACAAAGGGTATTGTCATAAAGATGTTTGACAGCAGAGAGTTGTTATACGCCTTAGGGGACAATATGATGTTAAAAAGAATGGCGAAAGCAAAAAGATTAAGCGAAGAACTAGGAGAAATGGTTGGATACTTTGATGATAGAACACAACTCACTTTCTATGAAAACCTATGGAGCACCTTTAGAAACTTATTCATGATGACCCAAATAGACGATTTAAACAAGTTTGCGCCCAAAGAATGGGGAAAATGGGTAGACGAAGAAAGAGATATGTGGGATAAAATAGAAGACAAAACGAAGGAGGTTAAATAAATGATAAAAATTAAAAAAGTAGTTAGGATAGTAGCAAATATTTTAATCGTGTTTTGTATAATAGGATTATTAATTTTATTTGGATTTGAAATAGGGAAAGAAATGGTTTTATCATATTATATTCCGTTTCTATGCCTTGCTCTATATGTATTTCTTCAAATTGTATCATTAAACATAGAAAATAGGACACTTAAAATTAAGATAAAAATAATTGAAGCTAAAATAGAATCTACGAGACTGGGATTGGAAAATAAGATTAGTAAAAGTAGAATCGAGGCTATGAAAGACTTTATTAAACTTGCAAACATTGTTAATAATGAACAAGAATTTACCGAAGCAATGGCTAAACTACTTATCAAATTGGGTAGAAAAGAAGTAAGCGATACGAGTAATTGTAACGATAAAAATTAAATATAAAATGAACATGGCTTAAAGCCTTTTGTAAGGCCGTCCGATAAAATGGGCATTTTATCGGAAGAATTTAAGACTATAAAATAAGGTAATGATAAATGAGGAAAGAATATGAAATGTCCAAAATGTGGGAGTGAAATTTGGAAGGCTGTTATAGGATATGAGGAAATTTATGAAGTATCTAATTTAGGAAGAATCAAAAGTTTAGATAGGGTAATAACAAGATTTTCTTTTAATAAAAATACATCTTATATATCTAAGGGAAAAATTATAAAACAATCATTAAGTAGTAGCGGGTACAACATGGTTCAATTAAGCAAAAAGGGAGCGAGTAAACCAAAAACAGTTCACAGATTAGTAGCGTTAAGTTTTATAGATAATATCAACAACTATAAACAAATAGACCACATTAATGGTAAAAAATTAGATAACAACATTGATAATTTAATGTGGGTTACAAACCAAATGAACACTCAAAAAAAAGTTACAGCAAAATTAACAAAAGGAAACGTTATATTTATTAAACAAAACTTACAAGTTAAAAATGGGATATTAGCAAAAAAATTCAATGTAACTTCAGAAACAATAAGAAACATTAAAAATGGGAAAACATGGAATAATATATTATTAATACGAGATATGGAGGCACAAGATGAATAAGGAATTGGAAGTAAGATTTATAGTAAAAAGAACTATATCTAAAAATGACATTGGGTATTTACAACTTAATTTTAAATGGTTTAAAGATATTAAAGATGCTACAAAACTAACTTTAGACCAATTAAATAAATTAATACAAAATGACTTTTATATTGAAGTTGGTACTATTGAAATAATAATTGTTAAACAAGCACTAAGCACACCTAAGATTACAAGTGAGCAAGTGAAGGAAGATATATTAAATCTTGAAGAAATCAATAAAAATTTAGAAGAGTGGGAGCACATTAAACAATACATATCACAGTTAGAAGGACAAAATAGACAACTTAGAAAAGGGTATGAATATATGTTGGAATTAAATTTAGAATTCAATTCACAACTAGATGCAATTAGAGAAGTAGAAAATAGATTAAATAAAGTTATGTTTGAATCGGAAGCAGCAAGAGCATTACAATATAAGAAAGAAGTTACAGCAATCCTAGAAGGAGACACACAATGAATAAGATAACATGGAAAATAGAGTCACTTCAAGATGGTATATGGAAAACAAATCAAAGTTCAAATAAAGAAGATATATTTTTAGTTAATGAATTCGATAATAGAGAAAATGACTTGGTAGAATTAAAAGGATATAAAAGGCAACAAATATCTGTTAAAACTTTTGATACTGAATATAATAGTAGGGAAGAAGCCCAAGCACATATTGATGAATTTAGTAAATTAAAAGCAGTATGTCCTATGAGAATAAAAGATGCAGTTAGGGTTCACGAAGGACTAGGTAAAGTAATCGGTGAATTTGTAGTGGGTATGGTAATCGAAACGGACAAAATAGAATATTGGAAAGACTCTCAAAAATATGCACACGAAATAACAAACTTAATTATCTATGATGAACCACTTGATATAAAAGAGTTTGTAGGGTGGAATAAAGTTAATAAAATAGTTGAAAAATATAATAGCGATTATGAAATGAATAATAGTTTAGAAAGTTTAATGAAAAACAGAAAGGGATATTGGGAAACATATCACATCTCAAAATGTTATTTAACAAATCCGCCTCAAGGCAGAGCATACGTGGTAGAGAAATGAACGCACAAGTCAATTTAAGCACATATAACGAATTACTAGATGAGTGTAATAAATTAGAAGTTGAGAACGCTAAGACGAATAATAAGTATGTCAAGATGGCGGATGAACGAAATCGAATTAAGTTTGAATATGATAAGTTAGTAAGTAAGAATGAACTACCATTTAGCGAGCCAATTCATCAATGTAAATCATGTGGAAGTGACGATACAAGGGAAACACCATGCTATTGGATATGTAATGTATGCAAAAGTAGAGAAAGGAAAGAGGTAAAGTAAATGAAAAAAATGTGTATACAACAAGGATATGTACCAAGTGATTGTAAATTCCCTGAAGATGGTGGAATGGTATTGTTTTTATTAGTTAAAGAAGGTAAAAACCCATGTGTAGGGTGTAATGTAGATTGCAAACACGTTATTAGGGAAACAAAGAAAATTGCTAAATAACACTAAATAGGTTATAATGGTAGTGTAGGTTTATTGATGGATGATGGTAATTTTGTATTACTTGAACAAGCAATAATTAGACTTAGACAATTAAACGAAGATTGGACAAACAAATCAACATATAACGGTGCTGACCAATATGACATTATGGAAATTGGAGTACAAGGTAAAAATACGGGACTAGGATTTTTTAAAAACATCAAATGGATATGGAAATACTATTGGTTTCGATTTATTCACACTGATTACCTATATCGATGATACCATTTTTGGAAATAAAAAACAATCATTATTTAAGTATTTTACGGCACTTATTACATTTTGCCGATTTATATTTAAATTTAGATTGTCGTTATTAGTCTTGAAAAGAACAATGGTGTAAGAGAAATCTGTTATTAGTGATTTTAACAATTTAGATAGAATTCAAAGTAGGTGTTGTAATTGAATGTATTGAAGATTATGATGGTACTTGGGCTGAAAAATTTCATGTAAAGAGAATATTTCCGATTAGTAGCAATAGTATGTTAAGGGTAGATGATATAGTTATGTGTAGATGTATATCAAAAGAAGACCTTAAACATTGGAGAAAAGTAGATAAACAAACTCTAACAGTTAAGCAATTAAGAAAACTAGGATTTACAGTAGAGATAGGGGAGAATAAGGAATGAAGAAATGGATAGGGATGTTAACTATATTACTAGGTACAAGTGGAATAGTATATGCAGGGGTACAAATTTCATATGTGATGAATAAAACGGTAGACCAAGCAGTCACGGTAGGAAACACAACACAATATACGGATGGAATCGTAGTTAGTTTAATTGATACTGATAAGCATACGTTGAGATTCTTAACGCTAGATGAGACTGATACGAGCAAATGGGAGATAACTTATACATATGGGTATGAGATACTAGTAGACGGCTTAGGAATAGAAATATCAAGTTTAACGGATGATATAGTAGTTCTAAACGATGCCTACGTAAACGGTGGATGGTTTGGAGCATCTTAGATAATTGAATAAACTAGCATAATTGGAGGATAACCATGAAAAATAAAGAGATAAGCGTTGGAGATACAGTGGTATTAAATGCTAAATATGAAGGTGTTTATCAACCAAGAGGTGCAATTGGTAAGGTAGAGGATGTATGTTTTTATCGTGTTATAGTTAAATTTCAAGATTGTTATCAAAATTGTAAAGAATATATGTTAGATTATAAAGGGGAAGAAGAAAATGGAAATTAGTGAACTAGTTAAAGAAGCGCACAAAAATGCAATAGAACATGGATGGTGGGAGAAACCATCAGCATTTGGGGAGTTACTGTCTCTTGTTCACGAAGAAGTAAGTGAAACACTGAATGAATATAGGAATGGTAGATTACCAAACGAAACTTATTATAGTGGCAAAAGAAAATTTAAAAGTAACGATAGTACAATAGAGGCACACACCTTTGTCAGTAGCAATGTTAAAGGTAAAGAATTGGCAGGAAATTTTTGTACAAAGCCAGAGGGTATTCCTAGTGAATTGGCCGATATTGTTATTAGGGTGTTCGATATATGTGGATATTATGGAATTAATTTAGAAAGTGCTATTAGAGAAAAAATGGAATTTAATAAAACAAGACCGTATAAACATGGTGGGAAAAAAATATAGTATGGAAAATGATATCTTAATACGTAATGACAGTATAGACCTAAGTAATAGTAGTCTGTGGGATTATGAGGTAAGACATATATCATCGAAGATTGGTAAACAATATATAAAAGATAATCATTACTCTCATGGGATTCACAATGGTGCTATGTGCTTTGGGTTGATATACAAGGATACTTTAATAGGTGTATGTGCATTTGCTACTCCTTGTAGTGAAAATGTGTGTGGTAGCATATTTGGCTATGAATTTAGAAGAAGTGTTACAGAACTACATAGACTACATATATTAGACGGAACACCAAAGAATGCAGAAAGTTATTTTATAGTAAGAGCGTTAAAAGGTTTGAAAGAATATAAACCAAAGTATAATGCAGTTATAACATTGTTGGTCATACAGGTATTATTTATAAAGCAACGTCTGCATATAGAATTGGTAAAACAAAATCTAGCGCTACATTTTATTTAGATAAAACAAATAGATTGAGACATCCCAGACAAAACGGTGTTAATATTACAAAAGAGGATGCATTAAGTAGAGGTTGGGAGCCCATTAAAAGAGATTTTAAATACAGGTACCTATATCTATTACCCAATAATAAAAGACATAAAAGGGATTTAGTCAAACTGTGTAAATACGATTTAAAAAACAATAGTGAATATAATAATAAATGATATAATTTTATTTTTTTAAATCTATTGTATCATTTTAACGGCTCTTGTGATATACTGTATATGAGGTTGAGAAAAGGAGTGATTAATTATGGAATCTAAAAGTGGCAATCAGGGTTAATGACTATGTTGGAAAAAATTTGATGGAAATAAAAGAAGAATTAGAAAAAGAACTTGGTGTTGACGAGGTTGTTTATTATGAACTAGAAGGTGGATGTAGTACATATCCTAATGGAATTAGAGATGATGAAGAATTTTGGGAAACCGCTGTAATAGTTGGGAATGCTAGAATTGTTTATGATGACTATCTTCAATTTAGTTCTGATTTTGAAACAATTTATGTAGATATCGAAGTAAAAGCCAGTTGGGACTATAAATTAGACAAGCCACAAAAAGAGACATTATAATGGAATTAAAAAATGCTGAAAAGATATTTATACCGAGTTATTTTAAAGAATATAAAAGGTTAAAGAGTGTTATAAGTAAGGCGGAACAAGATATCGTAAATTTAAAAAATGCTAAGATGGATTTTTGTAATATAAGACATTGGTATTTTTGGAAAGATTAAATAAGGAATAAGAGAGGTATTAAATATGAGTAAATATTTACAGTTGGCGTTAGCAATGGTAAAAACAAGAGGCGATTTTAGTAAGGGGTTTTATAGAGTTAAGAATGCAATAAATAATTTTGTTGTAGAAACAGAAGAAGATAAAAATGTATGTAATGAAATTATGGAAATATTAAATAATAAAGACATTCAAGACGGAAGAGTATTTAGAGACTGCCAGTATAATTATAGTTATATTCATCAGGCAATCTTATCTGAAAAAGAAAAGTTAGAATATAGTAAATCATTACGTGAATACTACGATGAGTTTTAACTAATAAAAGATAGATTTTATCGGAAAGGATGATTAATTATGATTAAAACTATTGTAAAAGGTCTTGGAGGCGCTCACGCCTTCGTTAATAATAAAGAGTACAATATTAACGATAGGTTCGCTGTAATCACTGTGACACAGAGTACGGTGTGTTTTAATGAGACTGACAACATGGTAGACCATCTTATTATTCCTGCTTGGGACATTGATAGTTCATTCACTAATAATAAATTCTGGGAATTGTATCCTGATGCAGTAATGTTTGATGATGCATTTGCAAAAGAAATAAGAATATTTGTTGAGTTAAATATAGATAAAGTAGACTATTTTTTGATTCACTGTGATGCGGGAGTAAGTAGAAGTAGAGCGGTTGCAGGAGCATTGGAGTGGGTATACAATGGCAATGATAAAGAACATTTTAAAAAAGGTGTCCCTAATCCAACTATATATAAATTACTTTTAAAGACTTACGGATTCAGTAATGATTACTCGGAGCACGATATGAAAGAACCTACTGTTTGTTATGTTTGCGGTCGTAATTGGAGTTTGGAAAGTGGTTTATGGAATAGTGATTTGGGGAAAGGGAGAAGTTGGCACGTAGAGTGTGATGCTGATTACCAAGAACTATTAAAAAAAGAGCAATACTTAACCGATAAAATCGACATTTTATAAGGAGATTAATTATGATAAAAAGGATACCAAAGCATGGAGAATTTATTAGAGAATTTTTAATGCCAAACACGTTCAACAGTAATATATGGTTAAATGATGATGACACCGAAATAACAAAAGAAGAATTAAATGGACTAATAGCGAGTAAAAGGGCAAGATTCGTGGGGAAAGAAAGTAATTACAATATATATTTATCAATTGACGCAACAAAGGTGGTTTACGATACAAAGTTGGATAAACAATTAATTAACCATATGGCTAAAATAGGATGGTATTATATACCCGATGAAGATGATGATGACGGAGGGCTAGACTTTGTTACAACTTGGGGTGCATCTATCACATTCTTTACAAAAATTTGTGACCAAGGATTCGATGTAAGCATCATACTGAAGACACTAGATGATGACTTTTATTTGTCAACACAACTTGTTGAACTGTTGAATAAAATAACAAAAGACCTTAATAAAAAATTGGTACAGTAAATAGGAGGAACACTCTATGAATGAAAAAGAATTTTTAAAGTTATTCGGTAAAGAAGACAAGTATAGAAGAATAGAACTACCATTGTTAGAGGGATTTAGTGTTCAATATCACTTGGGTGTAAAACAATACTATATCAACTATGAGGAGTTTTTTGAAGATGGAGAAGGATATGGTACCGAACATGCTTGTGCGGATATGTGCATCGATTTAGATATGGCAGTGAGATTATATGAAATGCATGGAGGTAAGTAACTAGAGGGGGAAATTATGAAGATAGAACAAAGTTCAAAAGAATATATTAAACAAAATATAGTCTTTGATAGAAAATGTAATAAATGCGGAACACTTGTTTTAGAGGGTCAAACCAATGGGTATAGATATCAATGCGTTATATGTGATGAGGATTTATATAAGTTTGAAACCACAGAAATTAGTTGTGATGATGAAAAATGTGTTAATGATGTTTTGGTTATTTATGAAAACGTTGTAAATTTATTGGAAAGAGATTAGTATGGAAATAGTAAAAAACAGTAAAATAAATGGTATATTGACAATAAAAGAGATACCATATGATATAGCAAAAAAAATGATGTTAGAAAATCATTATTCAAAAAAATGGAATACTTCCTTTGGAAAAATAAATATTGGTATATTTAAAGAGGGTAGGCTATTGGGTGCTTGTGTATTTGGCAACCTTATGAATCCAAAATCATATAAGAATATTGGCGATGGCGAAAGTGGTAGTGTTATAGAATTAAATAGAATGTGGCTTGACGATGAACTTGGTATGAATAGTGAAACAATATTGATATCTTCATCGTTTAAAATTATAAAGGCTTTATATCCACATATTAGATATGTACAGAGTTTCGCTGACGGGAGATTAGGCTGTGGAACCGTTTATAAAGCCGCTAGTTTTAGATATTTTGGATATAGTGAAAGTCTATTTTTTAAAAACATAAAAACAGATGAGGTTTTTCATAAGGTTCCATTAGAAAATACCAAAAGACCTATGGGGTTTCTTGGTAAAAATAGATACTATCTTGATAATAATTTAGAGGCATTTTATGTTAAAACATATAAATATATATTCCAATTATATAAAAAACACCCTGTTAAATTAAAGCAAGAAGAGTATCCACTATATGACAAAGGATACAATATAGTTGAGTATACTCACCCTATAGGGTTATTATGTAGGCTTGCACTTATGTATCATAAAATAGGTGATGAAGAATACTTTAAAAAAACACTAAGTCATTTAAAAGATGTCGGTTATACTAGCGATAATATATCACTAGAAAGAAACAACCAAAAAAACAATAAGAGTTACATATGGTTTAAAAGTGAATATATATTAAACAGAAAAAATGTAGACAAATTATTAAAAATGGAAAGATAAAATGTTCTAATAAAATGTGGATTTTATCGGGACAGACCAAATATTAAATAGTAAATGTTTAATTTGCGCTTAAAAAGTTGCGAGGCTATTGCGAGGCTCTATAAAAATAAAATTAAACGAATAAAACTAAAAATATTATTATTATTATTCCCGATGGTAACTCTGAAAGAAAATAATATTTTTTTAATCTATTATATCATTTTAGCGATTTGTATGTTACAATAGGTATAGATAAGAGAAATAAAAAAAATAAATCCCGATAAAACCAAGATTTTATCGGAAGAGGAGTAAAACTATGGATAATAAGCAAGTAGACATTCAAATGGGTTTTATTACTAAATGTGTATATAATTTCATTAAAGGAAAACACTACCAAACATATGGTGAAATAACACTTAGAATAAAAGAGTTACAACTTTCATGTAGTGAAGAATATAAGGCAAGTGTTATGTTGCGTTCTGATATTTTGATAGATTTGTTGGATATTTATCAATTAGAAATGCTTGTTAAATTACAAACAAAACGTAGAAGATTTTTAAAAATTAAAAGAATATTTTGGAGGATTAAATATGGATAAAAGAGAAGAATTGTGGAATAAATGGCAGCTAATTGGTAAGTGTGTAACTGATATTGGAACAGTATTACAAAATATGCCACCCGAAGGTTACGGTATTACTGACTATGTGGCATTTGGGAGCATGGCAGAGTCTACTATGAAAGAGTTAGAGAAACTCCTTGGTGATACCGATATGTTCGTTTTAAACAATGGATAAATGGGAGGTTTAATATGAAATTCGTAATAGCAAACTGTAGTGATAATGCAACATATGTATTTCCATATGAAACAGAAAGTCAAGAAGAGTTGGAAATTCCGTTGCAAAGAGATTAATAATAATTCAGACAATTATAGTGAAGATGAAATTGAGATATGGGAATACCCAGAACATATAAAATGTGAAACGATGATAAACTTATCACAATCGCGTGGTAAGATATCACTTAAGACATTATAGGATGAAGAACTACTCGGTAAAAAACTACTTAGTAAACATGTGGATATTACCAATAAATCAACGTTTTATCAGGAGATGAGTGAGATGTTTTGGAGATATAAAAGATACAAGAGGCTTAAAATATTTAAAGAGGTTTCTAAATTTTTTAAGGCTACGTATGTCGAGAGTCTATTTGTTTGTAAATATGATTGCATGGAGATATTTTATAGTACCTCTAATCATAAGTTTTATTTAGATAATAATAGTAAACCGATAAGAACAAAAACGGTGAAAATGATATTTGAAGATTTTGGGTTTGATTTTAACCAATAAATCAACGTTTTATCAGGAGGAGAATAGATATGAAAAGAAAATATGTAATCTGCCCTTATTGTGATAGAAGAATTTATACAGTAACGGTTGCTGGAGAAGCATTTTGGACAAGAAGCATAACAACTAATAAAGAAACATTTGTAGGAGATATAGATGTACACCACTACTTTTGTCCACATTGTGATAATGATATTGGTGATGTGTTTGATTTAGATATAGTAAATAACCAATAAAATTGAACTTTTATCGGAAAGGGGGAATATTATGACTAAGGAATATAGTAATACCATAGTATATACTATTGAATGGAATGAGTCTAATCTTGAACACCCGTATGATAGCGAGAGCATGAATAATGGATGTTTAACTTTTATTTCAAAAGAAACAAGAGATGCCTTTTTAACAAAACACAACATAGTAAATTATGGTAGTTGGAATGAAGACCTTGGCTGGACAGAATATGAAGATATTTATCAAGATGGTGTATTGGATTTTAGATAATGGAGGAAATATGATAAAAATTTATAATGAGGACTGTATGGATACAATGAGGGGTATAGATAGTGAAACTATACAATTAACAATGACTAGCCCCCCATATTTTAATCTTAAGAGTTATGCTGATGGTTTTTCTAAGTGGGATACATATGAAAAATACATAGAATCTAATAAAGAATGGTTTAATGAGTTATTTAGAATAACAAAAAAGGGTGGATACATTGTTTGGAACATTGTTGAAAATATTCCTAATCCAATTAAAGGTGAAAGGCTTGATTATCCACTTTTGTTGGACATTCTAAATATAGGGACTAAACTAGGCTTGGTATGGGAAACAAATGTTATTTGGAATAAGCAAAATTCTAATTTATATTTTGGTTCTTATCCAAAACCGGGGACCCCTATATTTTTGCATAGAAATGAACATATCATTATATTTAGAAAAAGAGGTAAATACTCTGGAGACAAAAAAGAGCGTTCGGATTTCAAGTTAGAAAAAAATAGATGGTTTGAAATAGTTAGGAATGTGTGGGATATAGCACCTGCCAGTGCAAAAAAAAGAGGTCACGATGCTCCATTCCCACATGAAATACCAAGGAGATTTATAGAAATAATGACCGTTCCTAGTGATATAGTTTTTGAACCTTTTGCCGGTAGTGGTACAGTTTTAGAGGTGTGTAAAGAATTAAATAGAAACTGTATAGGGGCTGAAATTAGTAAAAAATATTGTGATATGATAATAGATAGAATTAAAGATGATTAATTACTACACATAATAGTGTATAGTACAGTTATATGGAGGATATATATATGAAAATTAAAACAATGTTTAATCAATATAGAAGAGATTTTAGAGCAGATTATATTTGTGAAGGTTGTGGTCACGTAGAAAATAAGAGTGGATATGACGATGATAATTTCCACAAAAATGTAATTCCAAATATGAAATGTAAAAAATGTGGTAAATCAAGAAATGACTTGGGGATTGTTAGTAGTCCAAGAAAAACTAAATATGCTTCTTGGGAAATTGTATAGTTCTGATAAAAGGATAATTTTATCGGTAGGAGGAACATATGAAGTGTAGTGAGATGTTGAATAAACAAAACTTTCTAGTACTAAGAGGTTATAAAAGAAGTGAAATAGGTAGAATGACAATAAGTGAATTTTTAGAAACATATCAAAAAGAAATAAGAGATTTTAGATAATGAGAAGAAGGGGAATAAAATATGATTAAAGATTGGAAAAATGGTTTATGGTATGATACAAATCATTATTTTTATAAGTTATATTTAATAAATGGACTGTCTTTTTATATAGATATTAGAAATAATTTAGGGCTAATACCAATTGCGGTAGGTAATTCTGATGTTGAATTATTTACTATGATTGACGAAGATATATATATGGAGCATCACGTACCACTTAAAGAATCACCAACATTAGAGGGGTTAGGGTTCAAAATAGTTAAGACAATTGATGGCTATAAGTTTAAGGGGTGGAGAAACATTTATGGGCAGCATATCACAATATTTGTTAATAAGATAAGAGAACCTGATATTTGGGGTGTGCATTATTACTATCATGAAGGAGCAGAAATCCCTCAAGAATTACACAAAGCAGTCGAATTAAAAATGATTGAATTAGGGTTATGGGAGGAATAAAATATGAAATATATGATAAGTAGTCATGGTTATTACCAATATAGAAATGAAGATAATGAACATCTTTTTACGGTACTTGATGATGATTTAATTACATCTGGGACAACTATCACCTTGTCAAGTAAAGAACTTGAGGCGGAAGGGCATTATTCCATATTTGTCGATAGTCTGCAAGAATTAAAAGATTATATTGCGAAAGAGAAACTTGATAGACTATTGACTAACTTCGAAAGAACTTGGGATGATGGTGAATATTTTTATGAGTTTGTTATTTATGATACCAACAATATTTCGGAGGCAATAACATATGAACATGGTAAATTTAAAAAAGGCGTGACTCCAAAACAACTTGTTAGAGTTGAATTCTGGTATGAAATACCATTTGAAGTTGCTAAGAGTCTTGTAGATTTAAAACTACGTAATAAAAATCTTGGGGACGATTGGTGGATGAATCTGCCAATAAAATAATCATTTATCGGAGGGGAGAGAAAGGTATGAAGAATCAAGGTGAAGATATGTACTGCATAGAATTTTTAATAGAAAATCGTAGTAACGGCCTTGCGGTAGAGCATAACTATATAGTGGACGAGTATCAAAGGGATATATTTGAATCTATGTTATTACAACCTTACTTTAAAAATTGCTATACAATAAACGAGGAACTTTTGGAATTAACTAGGAAAATCGGATGGCAACCGGTAAGATATCCAGAACACAAGAAAAATTTTCTTTGTAGGGTTAACCGTGTTGAAACTATGGATTTATATGGTATGATGAAAAATGGAAAATATTAACCGATAAAATAATCATTTTATCGTAAGATAAATTATATTAAATAGAGAGGTGATTATATGGATATAAAAGTTGAACAATTTTGTAGTTATAGATGTAAAATTAAGGAAGACTTCGATAGGTCTACATTAAAACCCGATAGTATTAAAGATTAGGGCATGAAGGAATATTTGAAGCATTATGGTTAATAGAAGATGGTAAATATGAAGGACAATGGGCTATGAAGTGTTGGGGTATGCGATATTGGTATCCTGAAAAAGATTTAATAATAATTGGAGAGGTGTTTACAGATGATAAGATGGGTACACAATAAAGTGTTCTTATTTAAACGTCGTAAAGATATAAATAATAACCCATGTATAATATCGTCCGATGCAAAGGGGTATCATAGAGGATTTATAGCAATGAAATAAACGTCGCAAGAGTAGAGTACCTATGGAAATTAAAACTTTATATCTAAAAAACTTAAAAACAGAGAAATAGATAAGGACAAAATATACTAACCGATAAAAGATTGCATATTTTATATATCAATAATACGCAATAGTTGCACATTGATAATATAACAAAAATTTACATAAATTATTTAGGAGGATTTTAATATGAGTGCATACTTAAGCTTTTATAAAGACAAAGAATTAAAAGAACATATGTTAACCGTTTCAAGAGTTAATAGCCTTAGCGAAGTTATTACAGATAACATTGAGGTTGGTGGTAGTAAAATGGTTGGTGGAAATATTGTACTCTATGGAATGGAGTTAAATAACGAGAATATGGAAGTGGCGTATAAAGGTCTTCAAGAAGATATTAATAATATGGAAAGTATTATTTCGCTATCATTAATCAAAAGGGACTTTGATGAATTTGACCTAAAAGAGAATATAGATATGTTATATGAATTAATTCAGACAATGGGTAAATTACAGATATTATCTGAAATTTTAGTAGATAATAATAATATATTATATACTGTATATGGATAACGATATATTTATTGACTTTTATGCATAATCAAAGCGTAATATAATGTGTATTAGTCAATAAATATAGTTATAAAACACAATATATTACGCTTTAATTATCAGATTAGCAAATTGTTAACATATTAGCAAAATATATATTAATGTATATATAATTTGCTAATATATTAACAGTTGTGTGCTACATTATGATATAATCATTAGTATATAGAACATTAATTACGGTTTGACACATAAGTTGAAATAAGACATGTGGTAAAAATGCGACTATTTCAATTTTAGTCGCTATATCCTAAAATTCTAGTCTAGGTTAGAATAGTTATAAAAATCGAATGGGGGTTGGAATTATTATGAAATGGAGTATACAAGAATTGCTTATAGCATTAAGTTGGCAGTGGACAGGTTGGTGGGTATATAAAATATTGCATTCACCAAAAAATATTTATAGAAGTATTGGAATAATTATATTCTGGACATTTAAAGGTTATACAAAAGAGAGTCTTTATTCACTTGATTGGTGGTTAGACCGTGTTATTCTGTTTAGATTGAAAAAGTTCGCAGGATTTGATAGAATGGGGCATCCAACAGAAGACTGTATAAATACTGAGGAAGATTGTAAAACAGCGTTAGATACTATGATAGAGGGGTTTGAAGAAATATTAAATGATGTAGCATTCGATGAACGTTGTAAATATCTTGAGGAACAGGAATCGAAGGGGCTTAAGTTTGGGGATTATAAAGCACCAAAAGAATTTTTTGAAAATGAAATCAAGTTAATAAACGCTTCTCAATTAAAGAAAGATTTGTTTTGGAAATATTATAATAACCTTTGGGATTAAAGTAAACAAAATATTTTATTCTATTGTATCATTTTAAAACATTATGTGATATAATATTATTGAGGTGATTAGTTATGAATAGATTTTATTGTAAAGCAAATATAAAAAGCGTGTTATATGCCATATAGGACTCTTTTGGTGTATGTGGCACAATAAGACTAAAGAGTAATAAAAGTCGCTTAGAATCGATAAGAGGTGTGTTATACGGTGTGTAGACAATAATTTACACTGTATATAGATAAAAGGAGAAATAATATGAACGAAGTTTTAAGGGGAATAAAAACAACATCGATAATAATGGGTATACTTATGATTGTGATTGGAGTATCACATGGAATTGTTAAACTATTTGAATTTAATGAAATAGTAGGAGGATGTGTTGTCCTTGTAATTTCAGTTGTATTAATGTCGTACCTTATTGGGTGCGGTAAACGATGAGTACCGATAAAACTATTATTTTATCGAAAGAGAAGAGGGGGGTTAATATGAAATATATATTTGATTTAAGAGATTATAATACAAGGGCTATAACCGAAGATAAATTATGTTTTCTTGCACCAGAAATGTATAGAGAAATAAAGTTAAACATGAATGATGATGTTAATTATTTGGTTGTGGAAAGATATTATGAGGTATCGTATGGGGAACATATGACACTCAAAATTTCTTCTGAAGATGAAAGAAGCACTAGACCACTACGTTTTAACGACCTATGCAATAGATATATCAACACGATGATTACACCTTGGCAATTAGGGACAAAAAATGAATCACAAGGCTGTAAGATGACCGAAGAAATCTGGTTAGTTCCAGATATGGAATATAAAATAACAATGGAAGAGTTAGTCGATATATTTGGACTAGAGAAAGAGGAGAGTAATAATGAATAATTATAAAGTTACATTACCAAGAGTTAGGCAAGAGGCAACGACTCTCAATGAGTTAAACGCCTTTATAGAAAGTAATGAATTTCCCTTATTAAGTAGAGAGGAAAAAGATATGTATTATGAACAATGTGTGATTATGAATAGACTTGTTCAGGTACTTGGTAAACATCTTGAATTTTCTGGGCAAAAGTTTTCCCATAAAAGTCCCCTTTTATCGGAAGAGGTATAAATATGGATTACGATATGGAGTTTGACCCAAAGAGATTAGATAATAACAGTTTAATTAATCTGTATGTAGAATATACTGGAAATACATTTAGTGTAAACGAAAGAGAAGGTCATGGTGCTAGTGATGGTTATATTAGCAGAATGATAACAAAAGAACAGTTTCTTGAAATTATTGAAATGTTGGATGTCAATAGAGAAAATAAAGAAGAGTAGGAGCGGGTTAATATGAGAAAAGAATATACAGATGAAGAGGTTTTATCGTATGGTTATAAATATCTTAATAAGAATGTAAAATGTCCAGTTTGTGGTAGAACCATGATAACGTATCAGAGCGAGGATATTGCAGGTTGTTATTTTTGTTTTTATGATGATTGTGAATGTGATGGTTGGGTCACAGAATTGAGTCTTGCCAGAGGTGGAGATTGGCCATTACCCAAAGATGGTTATAAACTTGCGTTTCGTGACATAATAGGGATAATCAAAGATTCTAATAAGGAAGAAACGGGTGTTAAATATATTATTACGTTTCCAGACTATGATGGGTTAACTAGTGGTGGAGATACTATTGAAGAGACCACTAAAATGGCGAGAGAAGCATTAGAAATGTATCTCGAAGTTAAGGCTACTGATAAGAGTAACGTCTCGGCAGATAACAAATAAGGGGTGTGAATTAATATGGAAATATATTATAAAGAAAAAGGTATTAGGTTATTTAATGGAGATTGCTTAGAAGTAATGGATTACCTTATAGATAAAAATATTAAATTTGACGCAATCATAACAGACCCACCATACGGTACAACTGCATGTAAATGGGATACCGTTATCCCCCTTGACGAGATGTAGAAACGATAACATGTACTCAGTTAGTCACATGTTTTAGATGCGGAGCGGTGGTTGCAGAAAATGAAACAATGGTAATACCAAATAATAATACTACAATGGTTGATTATTACTGTAAAAAATGTTGTGAGGAAGTGAATAATAATGAGGCCTAATAGAGAACGAGAATCATATTGCCATTACTGTGGAAAATATATTGGTATGGTCGATTACGACTTTGGATGCCCTGTTTGTGAAAAGGATATTTGTGATAATAAAGGTTGTTATGACGAACATTACAAAGAATGTACAGTGCCGTATATTAAATGGTTGTCCGATAAAAGTGATATTTTATCGGAAGAAAAAATAAGAGGTGGATTATGACACGATATCAGTTTAAAGGTAAAGGGAAATATACTAACGAATGGGTATATGGCGGTATATCATTTGAGAAAACAAATGTACTAATAACATATGCAGAAATAATTAATGGGGAGGAAACGGGATACTACTTAGCAACACCTGTTATTCCCGAATCAGTAGGGCAATATATATGGTTAAAAGATAAAAACGGTGTAGAGATGTATGAAGGTGATAGATATACCTTTGATGATAACGACTGTGATGGTTACAAAGAATACAACAACGGTTTACCTGTTGGATATGTAATGAAAACTAAATATGGATACGGATTATCAGTTGAATTTGCTAGCGGAGGAAAAGTTATCACTGATTCAATTGGACATATAGAGAATAAAAGAGTGAGTGAGCATATTGAAGTAATAGGAAATATACATGATGAGATTAAATGGGGTGGGGGTATATATGAATAAATTAGATTATAAAGAGATGTTTCAATGTGGGTATTGTGATTGTAGTGGTTGTAAGCATAAACAGACTGATGGTGTTCAAGGGGATGAGGATTGGTTCTGTGGCTTTATAGATAAAGATAGTCCTATCCCACTAGATGACTTAGAAGAGTGTCCTCTTGGTGATAAGATGCCTTATGAGTATATGGATGATGAGACATTGGCAATCTTTACTATAAATGGAGGTACTGTACTATGGTAAATACAATTATAGATGCAATTTATAATTTAAGAACAATATTTGAACAAAAGTGTATAAGTGCACTGAGTGAATGGTGTGAAAATGAGGAAATCGATAGCATGTCAAATGATATACATGTTGTGGCGAGTGGAACGGAATCTTGGTATGACCATGAAGACGGCACACTTGTTACAGAGTCGCTTATATTTATGGGTGGTGACAGCGTACACGAAACAGATAATGAATATAACATTACAATAACATTAAAACAAAGCGGTCAAATAGAACTATCATATTATGATGATATACAGTTTAACTTAGGATATTTAATGTCGTTGTTACACAAAAAATTTGACTAGCAATATTTATATATCTAAATGTTATTATGTATATATATTTATTTATCTAAATATTTAATTAAAGAAATGAAGGTACCTGATAAAATGGATGTTTTATCGGGAGAAGGATTAAAAGCACACATATTGCCTGATGATTCAATTAAATATATAACTGGATTCGTTGATGAGTTTGAGATTAGCGATAAGGTTGGAGTTAGAATAGAAAAATTGGAGGGATAGAAAATGGAAAAATATCATAAAATTAAAACAGTTCATTTAAGAGATGAAAAAACACACAAATTAACAAATTTATTTAGAGAAGAAAGTGTAGAGTATTTAAAAGACAATGAATGGAGTTTTACTGAAAAAGTAGATGGAACTAATATGAGAATATTATGGGATGGACACTCATTCACACTTGCAGGCCGAAGTGATAACGCACAAATACCTAAACAATTACATCAAAATTTAATTGATTTCTTTGTTAATGATGAAATGGAACAAATGTTTGAACAAAAGTTCAATGAAACAAATGTAATGTTGTTTGTAGAAGGTTATGGTGCTAAGATTCAAAGTGGTGGAGATTATAGCCCTACACAAGAATTTATATTATTTGATGTAAAAATTAATGATATGTATTTGAAACGTGAAGATGTTATTTCACTCGCTGATTCCTTAGGACTTAAAAGTGTTCCTGTTATCAAAGGTATAAGTACCATAGAAGATGCCGTAAACTTCGTTAAATCAAATCCTACAAGTCTATTAGGCAATAAACGAATGGAAGGTGTTGTCGGTGTTCCTTGCATAAGGTTATTAGATGCACAAGGGGAAAGAATAATTGTTAAAGTGAAATGTAAAGACTATGAAACTCAACGCTAAGATAGAAAGCAACATACTGGATAATATAGGTGTTAGAATATAAAAAAAATAAAAGGGAGAAATAAAACGGATGTTTTATTGGTAAAGGAGTGAAATAAATGAAAAAATTAATGAGCGTAGATTATAATTGGTTTTATTCACAAGAAGTTGGAGAGGAATATTCTAATTATTCGTTATCTGGAGATACTATAAATTTAGTATATCATTCACCTAGTAAAAATGATAATCAACATTATGTAGATGTAACTTTTAAAAGTGGTAAAATAAAGAGAATATTTAATATTAATAAATTGACTTTTAGTAGCGAGGAGATAAAATGAGTATAAATGGACATTTACATGATACAATTTATAATTTAGTGGAAAATGAAAAGGATAAAATATTAAATGTTTTGACAGACAATAATATGACTATTGGTAACGTAAGTTATAAGTATGATTATAAAGAAGGAGATTTTTATCTTGAATGTATATACAATGTACCAGATAGAGATAGATGGAATTGTTACATAATCGTATATTTTGATAAGAATGAGGTTATAGTAGAAATAACGGATAACTCTTGGGATGGTAGAAGTGAGTTGGAATATGACCTTGAAAGTGGAATTTCCAAAGTATTGTTTAACTGATAAAATGAGAATTTTATCGGGTAGTTTACAAAGTAGTTAATAATATTTAGTGAGGGAGGTTTACAAGATGGGTAAATTTAGATTATATATAAAGCGTGGAAACAGAAGTTACAACTCAGATAGAGAATATTCAAAGATAATAGAAATTAATGTAAAGCCAGTTAAAAAAGTTATGATTGAAAACTTTGATATATATGTTAAAAATGAAACCGACGTATTTGCTTTTAATAGTAACTATTGGTTTTCTAATTCTAAGAAAGAATTAATTAAATTTGGTAATAATATATTAAAAAAAGAAATGGATGAACTATGGGATTTGAAGATGTAATAAATCGTCCGATAAAAGAGCCGTTTTATCGGATACATAAAAATTAATTAAAAAAGTTTAAATCTATTATATCATTTTGGGTATATGTGTGATATACTATTTAAGTCAGGAGGTGTTGGCATGCAAGATTTTTTAGTTGTATTTGAAAGCGAATGGAACAATAAGTATTCTTATAAATCTTCTATCGGTAAACTTGGAGACACTATTAAGGAAATAGAAGAAGGGTTTGAATTAAATAGTGGATTTGATGATGAGGACTATGAGCACTATAATAGCGATAAGCCATTCCAAGTGGGAACTATGGGATTAGGGTTTTATGATATTGATTATGTAGATTGTGACGAATATGAATCATATCAAGGCAGAATTATGATTTTTGAAATTTAAAGGAGAAAGATATGAATAAAAAACAATTAGAAGATAGAATTAAAAGTAAGGCAACATTTTGTAAATCAGTATCAAAATTTTTGAACACTAAGAAAAGTGGTCAAAGTTTATCAGGCGGATTTTATATTGATGATAAATCACTGAGTGCTATCAGACCTCAGTTAAAAGATATTCCTGAAAGAATATTAAAACTAAATCTACATGCAACGTTTACAGATAAACAAATTAGAAGACTAGTTAATTTAGTAAAAGCATAAAAGGGAAATTGCACCCCCCCACTGGGGTATGGTGTTTTAAAAAAATAAAAAGGAGAAATTAAAAAAGATGGAATGTAGATTAAATATTTATTTAAATTTAGAAACAGGGGATTATACGTCATGGTTAATCTCCAAAGATGGCGGAACACCACCGCAAAGAAGATTAGAAAATGAACTTGGGGAAAGATTCTTTGGTTATGAATGCTTAGAATTTAATATAGATACGGTTTATGAACTAAGAAACACTCTTATTTTAGAATTTGATAGTGATAGCCCATTTAGAGATGCATTTTCTTGGGTCAAACATATTGATGATATTCAAGATAGAAATAACTGTTTTAAAAGTTTATTGTAGTGATGTAGTATGGCAATAAAAAAAAGAAATCATGAGAATGATGTATTCTTATATAAATCAGTGGACGAATCTGGAAAAGATTTTGAAGTATTTGCATATTGGGACTCACTAAATATAATTATATATACAAAAAAACGTAATAAAAGTGATACAGGATATAGTTTTAGTGATAATAGTTATTTTACTAGTGCTAAAGCATTATTATCAGCGTTATGTAATAAATATTTTATTGATAATGTTAGTAATATAGACAAAAGTGAAACAATGCTTGGTATTGAAGAGTTTGCAAAAAAAGTAATTTTTATTAAAAATGAATTCGAAAAAATTCGAGTTTTAAACTAGAGGTGAAGAATGGAAATCATATCTAAGAACATTAACTTCTTAAGCGGAGGAATTTTTAAAAGTATTGGTAAGACATGGAGTGCAAAATTTTGGATTTTAAAAGTATTAGTTCCTATCTTACTTTCTATATTTTTATTAGTTAGAATATTAGAAACGTTATTTAAATGGATTTTTATGACTTTAGATATATCATTTGATGTGATTAATCATATCACTAGTAGAGAGCATAAAAAGGTTTATATATTTACAATTATAATTATGATTATTATTGGTATGTATTTAGAAAATAAATACAACGCATTATTTGAAATAGGAATAGCATACGAAGACTTAAGGAGTTATATAATAGATACTTATAACGGTTACTTAGGATAAAGGGGGATTTTATATGCATATTGTAGTACATGACACAAGTGGTAAAAAGATGATTTTAATTCTTGGCCATGGTGACAAAGTTTTAAAAACGGACAAGGTTGGTAAAACAAAGGGTAACAGTATGGTTGAATACTCTATATTGTCAAAATCAAGAGATTACTTAATGGAAACCGTTGAAGAAGTAGAAAAACAACTTATTTTTATGGTAAGGGATGCTGATGCAGGACAATGAGTATAGGTGGTGATTTAGTTTGACAAAGGTTATAATGTTAACAGGTGGCGCAGGTTGCGGAAAGGATACTTATTATAGTAGGTATAAGATTGAACACTCAGAAAAAGAAGTAGTTAGATTCGCTTTTGCAGATGCAATCAAAGATTTAATGGTTAAATTTTTTAAATGGGATAGAGTGGATAAAGAGGGAAAATGGAGAACGATTTTGCAACAATTAGGTCGATATTTTCGAGATATAGACCATAATGTATGGGTGGATTATATTGCCGATGATATAAAAGATTGGATAGATATTCACAAAGAAATGGATTGTGTTATATTCGTAAATGACTTAAGGTTTGATGGGGAAGTTATAAGAATTAAAGAATTATTACCAAATTATGAGGTAGAGGTTTTAAGACTCCATAGAGATTTTGAAAGTAAGTTAACAGAGGAACAAAAAAACGATATTAGTGAAAGAGGTATATCGGACTATCTTGTAGATAGAGAGATATATTCATAGGTGGCGAAGAAATGTTTAGTAAACACAATAGGATTATGATTTTTGATTTTGAAACAGACGGACTTGGATTCTACTTAAATCATATAATAGAATTCGGGTATGTTTTACTTGTTGATGGGGTAGTTGAAAAAGAGGGTGATGTTTTAGTTAATTGGGAAATTGAAATTCCAGAAATTATTACAGAGTTAACTCACATAACAAAGGATATGATTGATAAAGACGGTATTTCACCAAATGAGTTTTATAAACTTATAACACAACTATTAAATGAAAATGACTTACTAATAGCCCATAATATAAGTTTTGATTGTAGTATGTTACATAACTTCCTTTGTGGAATGGGTCATAAAAATGGTATTGATGATTTCGATATAGACCACTTTGATTCACTTACATTGGTGTCAGATTTTATTGCTGTTGGTAAGAAACCTAGAAAGCCTAGTAAGAATTGGGCTAATTATGAACAAAAAATGGTTGTTTATAACGAAAAAATTGAAGATATACAATCTCATAAAGTTACAAGTGTGTGCAAATATTTTAATATTAGTCCTAAAAACTTTCACAGGGCTCTCGCTGATGTTGAGGCTGTTTATGAGATTCTCATTGCATTTAGCAAAAAATTTACAGAAATAGATTTAGAATACTACGTCAACAAATGGGGTTACAAGAAAAAATGGAAAATAAACGAAATGGCTTATTATCCTTTAAGAGTTTCTTTGTACCCACAGGGAGACAAGGGGGAGAAATATATACTTTATGCAGAACAAGAAAAGTTATTCTAATGGAAATTACGATGTAGACAAAATAAATGAATTAGTTTACGATTACAGAGATGGTGAGATAATTCTTGTAGAAGAAATAATAAGAGAATGTAAAGATTTAATTGATATAGTCTTTTATAAATTAAAGCACAGATATGGTAATAGGGTTTGTGGACATGAAGACGATATTATACAAGAGGGAATGATGGGTATAATTAACGCTATTAATACATTCGATAGTAAATATAAAACAAAACCAACAACACACATATATAATTCTGTGTATAGTAGTATGCAAAAACATATTAGGTCTTTTATTAATAAAAGTAATAATATTATAGAGATAAGCGAAATTGAAAGAATTAATCTTATTAATGATGATAGCATTGGAGCCGTTGACAAAATTGTTATTGAAGAGAATATAACAAAAATACTTGATGTATTGTCACCAAAAGAAAGAGATGTTATTATAGCAAAGTTTTGGTGGGGTTTTAATAATATAGATTCTGGATTATACTTGGGAATTAACCAACAAACAGTGTCAAGAAGATTTAAAAAAGCAAAACACAAAATAATAGAAAAGTTCCCAGATTTAAGGAGTGATTTTTTTAATGAATAGTGAAATATATTTAGGTAAAGAATATAGGGAAAAGGTACTTAAGGGTGTTAAAAAGGTTGTGGAACCATTAAAAATGACGTATGGTAGGAATTACCGTTCTATACATTTACCATCAGGATTTACTAATGATGGTGTTAATATAGCACAATATATTTTCTCTGAAGACTGGTGTGAAGATATAGGTTGTGAGATAATTAGAAAGATAACAAAAATTATTGAAAAAGAAGTTAAAAATGGTACAACGACAACTGCTATTATTAGTTCTGAAATTTTTAAACAAATAAGTGATATTAACGAAGAGTTTGATGTACAAGTATTAAAAGAAGATTTTGTTAATATTTTTAATTTAGTCGATGAATACATTAATGAGTCATCATTTATTGTTGATGATTTATTCAAGGTCGCACTTGACTCTTGTAGAGATGCAGAGATGGCAACGTTTATTGTTAATACAATTTTAAAGTATGACGATAATTTTAATATCATGAGTGAGTACAGTGATTCATATGAATGTGACTTTAAAGAAAGTACGGTAAGGTCTGGATTTAAATTATTTGATAAAAAGGGTGAGGATATAATTAAATCACCTCTTGTTGTTAGTTGTGATTCATTTTTAAACACATATACCACATTAGATGGTTTGTTTGGATATATCAGAGATAAAGATGCCGTAATAATATTAAACGATATAGACCCAAGGGCTTATGATATATTGAGGTCTTATATTTCGAATCACAATAAGGGTATAATGGTGTTTAGTGCTGTTAAAAATCCGTACCTTTCAAAGTTTAAAGAGATATACATAAATAAGGGTATTATGTTGGCGAACAAAGAACTGCCCATTATAAGATACTATGAATTTGAATCGTTTACAAAAGATGGTATTTTTACAGCAAAAATAGATAGTGATGTATCAAAAGAACATGTTGAAGAGTTAAAAACAAAAATAAATAATGAGTTTGACCCTTCAAAAATTAATAAAATAAATAAAGAAATAAACTTATCGCTTGGTAGAACATATAATATAAAGTTAAAAAGCAATGAGTATAATAGCAAAATGCAAAAGGATAGACTGATGGATACGGTTAATGATATATTATCACTTATAAAATCAAATAACATGGCTGTAAGAGGTGGTGGTGTTGCGTTTCGTGATTTTGGTAGATATATTGAGGCTAAAGCGAACAGTAGTATTGCCAGAAATATATTGGTATCCGCATTAAATCAACCAATAATGACTATTTTTAATAAAAGTTATATTAAAGAAAACCCTGTTGATATGAAGACTAATATTGGTTTAAACGCCACTACAGGGCTTGTGGAAGACTTGATGATATCTGGTGTAATAACACCTATAAAAACATTTAAAGCAATTATAGATATAATTAAGGATGTTGTAATAGAGTGGATAACTGTTGACGGTGCCATTTACTGCAAAGAGTCAGAAGAAAATATTTACAATAGTTAAAAAAATAAAAATAAAATATAATCTATTGTATCATTTTAATATAATATGTGATACAATATAGGAGGTTAGGTATGTTAATTAAAGTTATGAATATTAAAAAGCCAAAAAACTCTAGTTCTAAGGATATGAACTATGGTATTGTTGACAGTTTTGAAGGTATAAGTGCATTTAATTCGTTTAGAAAAGAAGAAATATATAATTATGATGCTATTGTAGAGACATTTATACCGTTTAAAACAATAATTAAATACACTAGGGGTAGCGTATTTGCAAGTGAAAATATCAGAAGTGATGTCAGTGATGACAGCATCGATAGTAAACGGGCAACTGAAATTGTATTTGATTATGTTATGGTTAGTGGTATTTTAGAAATTATGCAAAGTAGTGATGGTGATAAAAATGAGCAAACAAGTTGATTTATTAACAAGTGTTTCTGGGTATATTTCTAATATAAGTCTTACTCATAAATATATAAAAGAAAATTTAAGAATTATTAAGGCTTCAACAGAAGACATCTCGTCTGTTAAAAAACTATCAGGACTTGACGACAAAATTGGTGACTTATTATTGTTAGACTCAATAGTCCTTAAAGAGTTAAGAGATGGTTATGATGAATATGAACAAAACTTTTCACTTAAATATGATATTGCACTTGAAGAAGTAGATAATGGAATAGTTGTATTATCTAAAAAAAGAAGAGGATATTATGTTAGTATAACTTTAAAAACAGGTGAGAGAGTATTTCACAAATTCTATGATACACAATTAAGTGCAATGAAATCTTTCTTGACTGAGTGTGAGAAAAGAGAATAAATCTAAAAAAGAAAGTAGTGATTTTATGAATGAAATTTATGATGTCGGTTCTGGCCTTATAGTATCAGATGACCTTAAAATAGTTTCAAGAATAGTTGACCCATATATAGTTATTACAACGGGGTTAAATTCACTAAGAATTAACAGTAAAAATAGTTTTAATTCCTATAAAAATGTCATTGATAGTTGGTTTGAATATTGTTATGGCATAAATTCGTCAAGAATTACAAAAGAAATTGTAGAAAGTTTTAATTATCCATCTGTTCAAGAGTACATAGGTTATTTACAATCCAAAAAGAATAGCAATAAAACAATTAACACAAAGTTGTCTATACTACGGTCTATGACTAAATGGTTCTTAAAACATGGGTATAAAGTTAATCCAAGTATATTTGAGCCAATGGTAAGACTTAGAGGAAATAATGACAATAGTTATGTTCCATTTACAGAGGATGAACTATGGCTTATGGTAGAGAGGGCAAAGGAGTATGAAAACGGTGTAAGGAAATCATTATTAATTAGGATGGCTTTTGATACTGGAATTAGAAAATCTGCACTTTTATCTTTAAAGAGAGAAAACTTTTTTATTAAAGATAATGGTTCTCATTGGGTATGGGTTTATGACAAAGGACACAAAAAAGATGAAAAGCCCGTTAATTCTGAAATTTATAGTTTAATAATGGATGAATTGTTAGAAAGATTTCCTAAGTCGGTATTATTTCATAATGGTAAAGATAAGACAAAACCAATGTCAACTCGTTCAGTAGATAGATTAATCATGCAGTTAAAAAAGGATTTAAAAATAAAAGACGAAAAAAAGAAGTTTCATGGAATTAAAAAAACTGGAATGGCTCATGTAGGTAGGTTATCTGGGTATGACCCAAATATTATGAGAAAATATGGTAATCACACTAACGTAATGACTACCATAGAGTACTACTCTAATACGCAAAACTCTGAAAAAATTATGTCAGAGTTTGTTGAAAGTTCAGGATTACCAGATTTATCTATCTTAAACAATGTAACTAAGGCCGAGCTTCTAAAAGTTATATCGGAATCTAGTCCAAATTTAAGGACAGAGTTAGTTGCATTGGTAAAAGAATATAAATATAAGAAAAAATAAAACAAAAGAAAATTAGGAGGAATAAAAGCAATGGCAAAAAAAGAATTTAAAGTTTTACGCGGAACATATGAAGTACGCGGAGTAATTAGGGGGTTAGACAGACAGAAGGAGTCCAATAAAGATAATCCAAGTGCTGTTTATACAAAGAAAACAAAGAGTGATAAAACATATCGAGAATTAAGTTTTAATGTTGAGTCATTAAAAGGTGAGTCTACAAGAGTAAGAGTAAAATCTTATAAATTAGAAAGTGTTTATGGTTTTAATAAAGAAGACAAATCAATAAAACAATTTCCATGGGCTAATAGAAATAAACTTGGTGACAAATATAGAAGTTTTAATACAATTGGTTATCACAATTTAGAAAGTAAAAAAGAGGATGGTTCTTATAACACGGAATATAGTTACTCGTGGGATGCTATTCCTGAGTTGTGTAAGCAATTTAAAGATGGAGACACAGTGTTTATAAGAGGTACTTGGGAACATAGTGATTATGGTGATAAAACTTATACAGCAGTAGATGCAGATAGATTTTATTATGGTAATGCAAAAATAGATTTTGATAGTGAAGAATTCGATATTGATAAATATACACCCGTCAGAAAATTCACACAATATGTTGTATTTGAAAATACTGATGAAGACGATAAGGGAAAACACTTCATTGACACAAGAATTATCACAAATAAAGACGGGGATAATACAAAAGTAAGATTTGAAGTTTTACCAAAATTTGCAAAACATTTTGCCAAAGTTCCTGCTGGTACAGAAATGTATCTTATTGGTGACTATTATACAATTCCTAAATCAGAAGATATTGATATTTCAAGTCATGCGGATAATGATGATTATGGATTTACAGACGAAGAAGGATATGCTGAGGACGCAACTAGTGAGTTGGGTGCTAACGGTTATGATTCTAAAATTATTGTAAAAGTCGTATTAACATCTGACAAAGATGGTAACAGATATATTAAACCTAATGAATATGATATCGATGAATTAGATGAAATCAAAGCAGATATTATTGCAGAAAGAGAAGAAAAATCTTCTTCTAATAAAAAGAGTAGTGTAAATACAAAAAGAAATAATAAGAAAGAAGACAAAGAGGATTGGTCTGGTATTGAAGGAAACGAAAGTAAAGTCGTAGATGAAGATGACTGGTCGTAAGGGAGGTAACTAAATGGCTAAATTTGGAAGAGTAAGTTATCCAAAAACTGATTTTAAAGGTTTAAAGATTAGATATTTATCTGAGAAAAAATTTGGTAAAACTGGTTGGTTAGAAGCAATCGATGAAAAATTCAGAAAAGGCGTTGATGATTTTACAGTCCTCGTCTTGGAAATTGGTAGTGAGAATGGTACAGATGCAATATATTGTAACGCACAACATATTGATACTTTTGCAAAGTTTATTGAAGTCATCGACGATATTGTTGCTCATCCAGAAGACTACCCACCTATGATTGCTATCGATACAGAAAATGAGTTATCGAGACTTGCTGAAAATTATGCAATTGACCAGTATAACAAAGAAAGAGACTCTGGTAAGAAAAAGGCAAAATCTATCAACGGTGCATTTGGTGGACATCATAGCGGTCAATTTTATGCTAGAAATATTATAAAAGAACAATTTGGTAGATTATATATTGCTGGTAAAGGAAGAATTACAACTGGGCATACAAAACGTAAAGAGGTAACAGATAAAACCGCTGAAAACGGTGAGGTAATGTATGAACAAATAACGAGTAATCTTATGTCTACGTATGATAATGCTTATGCTGAGTCTGCCGATATTATTATGATTGGTCATTATAGATACAATGAGGTTGAGGACAAAAATGGTGATACTATAAAAAAAGAGCGAGTTATTAGTTTTACATCTCGCGAAAGTACATCGATTGGGAGTGGCTCAAGATTCTTGGGAATTGCAGAATCAGTTACATTAAAAACATATAATGATGGTGCAACCGCTGAGGACATGTACGCCATTAATTTAAAGAATGGGTATAAAATTATTGACATTATTGAAACCGCTCTTAGAGGGAATGCTAAGGCTCGTGGACTAGAGGTTACAGGAACACTTGACCATTTAGATAGTATTAAGAGTCCACCACCAACTAAGAAGGTTAATAAAAATACAAAAAAGGGAACTAAAGAAAAAGAAATTAAAGATGAGGTAGTTAAGATAGAAATAATCGATGAACCTAAGTTATTAGATGGTGACAAACTATGGGAGTCGATTGTAGAAAAAATTAAAGAGTCCCCAGATGACTCAAAAGAGATTAAAAAAATGATTACAAAAATCTGTGGAGTTACACAAGGTAAGTTGTCTAAGCCATATATTATAAATGGTGATACTACAACAGACCAAATCAAGGAACTTAACGAACTTATAAGTAAATACTAATATAATAATGGAGTGGCTTAAATGTCACTCCACATTATAATTGAAAGGGGAACTGTTCATGAGAAAAGTAAAATGCAAATTCTGTGAATTAATGGAAGATAAAGAGAACATGGTTAAACATGGTAATCGATATGTACACCAGACATGTTTAGATGAGCATATGAAATCAAAAAAAGATAGAGCAGAACTTGAAGACTATATATTAAAGGTTCACGGTATCAGTACTATACCAAATAACTTCTTTTATGCGTTGGCAGATTTAAAAAACGGTACGATAAGAAGGGGTAATAGTACAAGAAAGGGTAGTAATGGTTATTCATACGCGACAATACTTGCTACATATAAAAAGTATTCTGGGAACATTAAATATGCAAAAGAAACAAAGAATTTTCACGGTAGCACATATAATCTTTTAAAATATACACTAGCAATTATTAAAGATAAGGTTGATAGCGTTGATAGAATTAGGAAAAAAGAATTGATAAAAAGAAAAGACGAGGTAAGACTGTCTAAACAAATTAAAGGCTTTGATAATGAAAATAAAAAGGTTGAGTATAAAGTAAGAGACAGTGGAGATATATCTGACTTTATAGATAACTAGGGGGAACAACATGATTAATGAATTCAGAGATTATACCGTTAAGAATCACGAAAAAATGTTGGTCTCGTGTTTATGGAATGACCCCCATCTTTACGATAAAATAATGAATAATAAATTTACTAAAAAAAGTTTTGTACAGAACTCTGCATATATCTTTTATAAGATTGGTGAAAGAATGTACAACGAAGGAATTAATAGTTTTGATGATATATCGATAGAAAGTTACTTAATAGACCATAGCGTTTCAAAGGAACATTATGAAAATGCTGGTGGTAATAAAATATTAAGAAATATTAGAGAAATATACGATGGAACAACTAGTTATTCTTTTCATTTAGACGCAGTACTGAAATTCTCTGCACTCAGGGAATTAGAGGAAAGAGGTTTAATTAATTGTGAAAACGAATCACTTGTAGAAAAACTAAGTGACCCAAAGTTAGACCTAGCAAAATCAAAGAAGTTGTTATTATATAATTTTGATGAAGCGTATGCGAATGTTGACTATGGGGATGTTGAAATTGTAGACCTTACACCAGAATTAATGAGCGAAACACTATCTGACGTTAGGGATGGTTATAGTATTGGGATGGACTTATATAACGCACCAATGCTAACAAGAATGATAAAGGGATTTGCTAGAGGACGACTTACTTTTCTTGGTATGAAGAGTGGTGTTGGTAAATCAACTATGTTAAGAAATATGTACCTTCAGTCAATAATAGATAGTGGCGAAAAGTGTATTGTACTTATTAATGAAGAGAGTCTTAGGGATTGGATAGCAAATATTGTTATATCAATAATGAATAGTAGGGTTGCTCCTGAAGAAGAAAAAATGATATTAAAGGAAACTGTATTCAGTGGTGGGTTTGACCAAAATGTACAATCAGACCTTGACAAGGCAGTTGAATGGTATAAGAATAACTTTAATGGTAATATTAAATTAGCAATACTTAAAAAGTATAGATTTAAGGATGTTTCAAAGATATTAACAAAATATGCTAAGATTGGTTATAACTATGTTCTATTTGACACCTTTAAACCAGATGGAGAGGGGACAAAAGACAGGCAAAGATGGGAACAGTTCTCTCTTATGTCAAGAGAGTTATATGACCTTGTAAAACCTGAAAATTTAAACCTTGGAGTATTAGCAACAGTACAATTAGGTATTAGTGATAAAGCAAAATATCTAACACTTGCTAATATTGGTAAGTCAAAGGAAATTGTTGAAGTGGCAGATATTGTTTTATTAGGTAGAAAATTATTTAAAGATGAGTACCCAGACGGTGATGATATTGGTGAAAATACATTAATAATAAAAGATAGCAAAAATAGGGATGTTGAGTTAGATATCGATAAAGATTATATTATACTATATTTTGGTAAAAATAGGGTTGGTTCGATTAACGAACAGATTGTGCTTGAAATGGATTATGCTCATAATATATTAAAAGAAGTAGGAATTTGTACACTTAGAGAAGAATTTTAGAGAGGTGATTATGTGTCAATAAAAAAAATAAAACAATACCTAAATTCTTCTGATAAAATAGCAATTTTATTGGAACGATTAAAATTAAGAAACATTAGCCTCGAACAAAACGACACTCTTGTTACGTGTGGATTAGCAGATAGTGATAACCCTAGAAGTGTACAGGTGAGGCTTGACAGCAATTTATCTTTAAAGATTAGAAATAGGGGGATAAGCGGTGATATTATAGACCTAGTTTCATATGTATCATTCGAGTCATTTGGTGATATAGAGCAAAGTGACTTGCCGTACTTAAGAGATAGGTCTATAAGATGGTTAAATGGCGTACTAGATGGTGACTTTGACGATTTTGAAGTAAGTGATAACTTTGAATATAAATTTGAAAGTGACCTAGATTATGTTGGAACCGATAACTGTACCTATAACGATGGTATACTTAAAGAGTTTTATCCAATTCCGCACGAATCATGGTTAAAAGAAAAGATGAGCCCTAAAGTACTAAATGAATTTGGTATAATGTATAACTATATCGATGACCAAATAGTTATACCGTGTAGAAATAAAGATGGTGAGTTAGTGTCAATCAAAGTTAGAAATATGAGAGAGAATAATGGATACTTCGGTATTAAATATTTTAGTACACTAAAGCCGTCGGTAGGAACAGATTTATATGGTTTATGGTTAACTAAAAAATTTATTAAAAAAAATAAACAAGTAATTATATTTGAGTCAGAAAAATCCGTTATGAAGGCATGGCAGTATGGATTTAAGAATTCGGTTGCTATTGCAACAAGTAGTTTAAGTAAAAGACATTTGTCGCAATTACTAGACATAATTGACGACACCTATGAGGTCGTTATAGCACTTGACAATGATATGGATATGGTTGACATTAAATCAATTGCAAGAAAATTTAAAAAAGTTGGCTCAGACGTTACATATATAAAACATACAAAAGGAATATGGCGTGTTGAATTAGAAGAAAAGGATTCACCTGTTGACAGGGGTAAAAGATTATTTAAAATTTTGTATGAAGCAAGGAGAGGATTAATTTAATGCAATTTAATGAGTTTGTAAACAATATTATAGAACAAAGAAAATTACCTAAAAATTTCTTTAATCCTAACGTACATGACATATGTCCTATTAAAGATTTAAAGAACTCTAAACTAGCAATAGATAAGATTAAGAAACATATTGATGATAAGAGTAATATTGTAGTCTACGCTGATGTTGATATTGATGGTGTCACAGCAACACTAATTGCATATCAGTGGTTAAAAAATATTAATGCTAACGTAACATATGTATATCATGAGAAAAATAAGGGTCATGGTGTAATAGCGAACAAGGTACCTATAAACGATTTTTTAATTGTAGTAGATTCTAGTAGCAGTATCACAAAAAAACTCTCTGAATTGATAGAGAGTGGTACCACAAAGGACATCCTGATTATAGACCATCATGAGATTGATGGGGAGATATATAAAAGTGATAACATAACAGTTGTTAATCCATTTCAAGTTGGTTGCAACTATGGTAATAGAAATGCTTCAGGAGCGTTACTAACTTGGAGAATATTTGATTATTTAGAAAAAACTTATTATAAAACAAACTACGCAAACGGTTTGATGTACCTAGCGTCAATGTCAATTGTATCGGATAGTATGGGAGTTGATTCAATGGAGAATAGATATTACTTCTATGCTGGGAATAGATTTGACACACCAGCGTTTAAAGCAATAGATTCTTATAAGGCACAGTATCCATCAAAACAATTAGCGTTAGCAGTGCATCCATTATTAAATGCTACTATCAGGGATGGTAATATGGGACTCGTATTTGAGTTCTTATTATCAGAAGATGTTGGTATTGCAAAGTTATTACTTAAACAAATTCAAGATATTTATAATAGAAATAAAGAAGAAGTAAAAGTTGCCATGGGCGACATGAAGATATTATACGAAGACGATACGTTTATGATTATAATGAGTGACTTTAAACTTAGAGGATACTTAGCAACGAGGGTAGAGAATAAGTTTGGTAAGAGTACACTGGCATTATCAACAACTGCTAAGCCAATTAGGGGTAAGATGTTGTATACCGGTTCCGGTAGAGCACTTGAAGATATAAATTTAAAAAGTATATTAGAAGAGACGGGGTTAGTTAGTTGTATGGGACATCAACAAGCGTTTGGTGTTAGTATAGAAGAAAAAAACTTATTAAAACTTACTAAAGCATTAGAGGATATAGAAATTCCAACATATGAAATTGAAACAGATTTGTATGTAGATACAGATGACATAGACGTTAATGAGATTATGTTTGTTAATTACTGTAACTTCTTAACGGGAAATGGCTTTAAATCACTATTATATAAAATCGATGGATTGGCAATTAAAAAGTTTGGTGCAAGTAAAAGTGGTAATAAATATTTTACTGATAACAACGAAATTAGATATTCACAATACAATGATATATGGCTAAACAAATATTCAGTTGATGAGATGGTTGATGTAACGGGAACACTAACTTTGGAAAATTGGTTTTCTCGCGAACAGTTAGTAATGGTAGTAGAAAAAATAGAAGAAAGCAGTGATGACGGATGGGATTAAACAAGGAGAAAAACTATACAATATATCATCTACATGATGATAGGTCAAATACAATCTTGATAGATTCAACAAGTAAGCAAGAACAGTACATAGAAAAGGCTAAAGGGCTTAATATGAACGCTCTTGCTTTTTCTAATCATGGTAATGTATTTAACTGGGTAGAGTCTAAGCAAAAGGTTGAAAAGGCAGGAATGAAATATATATTTGGTGTAGAAGCGTACATGACAATGACATTATCAGAAAAGATTAGAGACTCATATCATGTTGGTTTATATGCAAAAAATTATGATGGTGTACTTGAAATAAATAAATTAATATCTAATTCGTTTAATAAAGAAGATAATCACTTTTATTATAGACCCAGAATTAGTTATGATGAACTACTCGCAACAAGTAAAAATGTAATCATAACAACAGCATGTCTTGGTAATTTTTTATGGAAATGGGAAAAAGATAACAATTTATATCAACAACAAGATTTTTTAAGATTTGCAAAAAATAATAAAGACAGAGTGTACCTAGAGGTACAATATCATAATAACGATGACCAAAAAGAATTTAATAAGTTATTGCTAGAGTGGGCATATGAATACGATTTAAATATTATTGCTGGAACAGACACTCATAATGTGGATAAATATGCATCCGAATGTAGGACTATCCTTCAAAAGGCAAAGGGTATAGAGTTTTCAAATGAAGACAGTTTTAACCTTGATTTTAAAACCTATGACGAACTGTATGAGGCGTTTTTAATTCAAGGGGTATTATCTACTGACGAGATAGAGAGAGCCATGGAAAACACTAATGTAATGGCCGACAGTGTGGAAGAATTTGAGTTAGACTATTTATTTAAATATCCACAGTTATATGATGACCCTAACAAAGAATTTAAAGATAGGGTTGTTAAAAGTTTTAATGAGAAAATTAGTAACGGTATACTTGATGTTAATAATAGAGATGAATATATTGATAGAATTAAAGAAGAGTTTTCAGCATATAAAAAATTAGGTGCTGGTTCATACATGATATTTGTTGCAGATATTTACATATGGGCTAAACAACAGGGAATTGAACTTGGTACCCGTGGCAGTGTTACTGGTAGTTTTCTAGCATTTCTTCTTGGTATCACTGAGATTGATGCTGTTAAATATGGTACGGTTTTTTCAAGATTCTTTAATGTAGATAGGGTCTCTTTGCCGGATATAGATATGGATGTACCCATGAATGATAGGGCATCAATATATGAATATATAAGGGAAACAATGGGTTCTAAAAAAACATCTAAAATATTATCATTTGGTACAACTAAAGATAAATCTGCAATTGATGAAATTGCGAGAGCATTAAATATTAATGTTAATGATGGTAAAAAAATTAAAAAAATGTTTGACGACAATGGGGAAGACGCTGTAAGAAGCGCTTACCCAGAGGTTATGTATTATTTTAACGGTATCAGGGACACAATTACATCAAAAGGTGAGCACCCTTGTGGTATGATTGCTTCACCGATTACATTAAATGATAATATGGGATTAATTAAAAATGCTGATGGGGAAGACGTATCCTCATGTGATATGGGGATTATAGATGGTCTAAACTATGTAAAAATAGATGTGTTAGGATTAAAAAATATGTCTATATTACAGGATGTTTATAAACTCACAAATATTAAGCCATTAAGAACATATGAAATGAATTTCGATGACGAAGAAATATGGGATGATATCAAAGACTTCCCAGTAGGAATATTCCAAATGGAGTCTAAGTTTGCACATGAAAGTTTAAACAAAATGGATGTAAGAAGCCTTGACGATATGACAGCGGTAAATGCTGGGATAAGGCCATCTGGTACCAGTTATAGAGATGACCTATTTAAAAGAAAATTTCATAAGAATCCATCAAAAGAGATAGATAAATTACTTGAAAAGAGTATGGGATACTGCGTATCTAGCGATACTATCATTCAAACAAAAAATGGATATAAAAAAATTAAAGATTTAGATATAAACGGTGATATTATAATTAATAAAGACGGTGAGTTCAAAATAAATCACTTGTTTAATAATGGTATTAAAAAGGTATCAAAGTTAATAACTGTTGGTAATTACGAAATTGAATGTACAAAAGAGCATAAGATTTTAACACAAGATGGTTACAAAAAATTAGAAGACTTAGAAAAAGATGATGTTGTAGGGATTTATGTTGGTAGTAAAAATACAAACACATATGATGAAAGTAAATTAAAAATTATAGCATACCTTATTGGTGATGGAGATATAATGACAGGAAATAATACTGTAATGCTCTATAATAAAGACATAGACGTAATAAAATCTTTCAAAACCGCAGTTGAAAAAACCTATAAATCACTAATTGTTAATTACACAAATGTAAAATCAAGAGTTAACAAATTAGACCTATATAAAGCATCAGTATCATGGCGTAAACATAGCAAAAAATTAAAACCAATAAATGAATATATGATAGAATTAGGGTTAAACAATAAAAAATCAAGAGAAAAAAGTATACCTGAATTTATATATAAATTAAAAAGGGAAGATATAATAAAATTCCTTGCTTACTACTTTGATACAGACGCATGTTACTATACTGTGATAAGATATAAAACAGCATCAAAAAAAATAGCAAAAGGATTGCAAGAACTTTTTAGACTTTGTGGTTATGTTTCGAATGTCACTGAAAATAATGAGTATAGTTATGATATAACTATTAACGATAGTCACGATATTGTAAATGAGTTTGCACCCTATTCATTTAAAATTAATAAGTCAAATGTAACTGAGAAAAAAAGATATTCCGCTAAAAATGTATTACCAACAAAAACCGTAAAAAAAATATTCGATAAATTTTTAAATAATTTGGATATACCAATAAGACATTTTTTTAATAGTAATGACAGGAATTTAGTTTATACATATAAAAATCATAAATACACAGGAATAGACAGATTACTGGCGTGTAAGGTAATAGATACAAATAGTAAATATGTTCACGATAATATAGTTTGGACACTTATAAAATCAATAGAAATTGATTATAAATATGATAACGTTTATGATATAGAAGTTGATAATATGCATAATTATGTAGCAAATGGGTTTATAGTACATAACTGTCTCTATCAAGAGGATACAATAAAATTCTTACAACAGATGTGTGGATTTAGTGGTAGTGAAAGTGATACAATACGTAGATATATTGGTAAGAAAAAAATTGATAAAATTAATGAATCACTACCAAAAATAATTGATGGTTATTGTAATAATACAGGTAAAAATAAACCAAGGGATATTGCAGAAGAAGAGGCCAACCAGTTTATTCAAATTATTAAAGATTCTGGTGAGTATCAGTTTAACTATAACCATGCATTTGCTTACTCAGTACTTGGTTATAAGTGTGGATATTTAAGATATCATTATCCAATTGAATTTGTAACAGCATTACTTAATAACGCTAAAGATGAATCAGATTATATTGATGGTGAAAAATTAGCAAAACACAAGGGTATTAAGATTGAACCAATCAGATATGGTTTCTCAACTGGTGATTACAACCCAAATAAAGAAACCAATACAATTTATAAGGGTTTAGCATCAATAAAGTTCCTTCAGGAGAAAATAGCGAATGAACTCTTAACCCTATCAAAAAGTAAGTTTGACACGTTCACAGAGTTATTAATAGCAATAACAGAAACAACATCTGTTAATAGTAGACAACTTATGATACTGATAAAACTAAACTTCTTTATTATGTTTGGTGAAATCGGTAAATTATTAGATATTTATAATAATTTTACTGACGGAAAGTATAAATATAAAAAAACTTATGTTGATAGCACAAAACAAAAAAGAGTTACAGAGTTAATCAAGTATGAAAATGAAATAGGTAGTAAGTTTAACGTGTTTGATACTACCGAGCGTATACTTTTCGAATTATCTGTACTTGGTAAGCCTATGACGATTGATAGTGATTACCCTAGAACGAGATATGTTGTGATGGAGATTGATACGAAATACTCACCAAGATTAAAATTATACAGAATTAGAGATGGCGTTATAATAAATGTTAAAATATATAAAAAAGTATACAAAAAAAATAGAAATATTAAAGTTAACGATATATTAATGGTAAAACGCTCTACAAAGAGATATCCCAGAGTTATGAACGGCAATGGTGAATTCGTAGTTGATAAGGGAAGAAAAAAAGAAAACATTATAGAAGAATATAGTGTTACAAGAATAGATTAGGAAGGTGTATTTATGGAAAAAATTATATTACAACCAACATATTTAAAATATTCAAAAGAGGATTTTAAAATTTATAAGTGTAGAGTAGTTGAAGACTGCGAAAATGCATATTTATTTAAAAATGAAGAAATATCTATAAAGGGAGATATGAGCGTTTTAAACTACAATATGCATTACAACGCAATTGGAGAAATGGAAGAAAATTCATATGGGAAAACGCTAACCGTAGCGTATATAAACGAACTGTTTAAAGAGGATGACGAGGATTTTAAAAAGAAATTTCTAATGCAAATCCTAACATCGAATCAATATGAGGAATTAGTGTCTACATTAGATGACCCAGTTAAGGCAATGAGGGAAGAAAATATTGAATTGTTGACAAGCGTTAAGGGAGTTGGAAATGCCGTTGCAAAGAGATTAATAGATAAATATAAAGCGTCTATCGATTACTCTGAGGCTATAGTTAAATTTGGTGCCCTTGGTATGTCTAGTAATATGATAAATAAAATTGTCAGAGCGTACTCTAGCCCCAAGATGTTGATAGAAAAATTCGATGAAAACCCTTATATATTAGCAGATGATGTTAGTGGTGTTGGATTTAAAACTGCCGATGAGATAGCCCTTAAAAACGGTATAGAAGAATTATCGGTAGATAGAATATCCGCATATATAATTAATGAATTAAAATCAACGGCACAAAATATGGGTGATACGTATTTATCAACAACAGATATATATAATGATTGGTGTGACTATAGTGGTTTCTGGGATAATAAAGATTCATTTAAACAGGCATTACTATCAACAATTAATTCAAATGAAACTAAGATGCTTAGAAAAGGTGAGTTTATTTGTTTGATTAGATATTATAATCATGAGCAAGCAGTTGCAGAGGAAATCATTAGATTAAGTAGTAAAGATAATATGATGAAGATTAATAATGCAGATAACAAAATCACTCAGGTTGAATCAGAGCAAGGTTTCGAGTTTAATGATGAGCAACGCGAAGCAATATTAAAAATTGTTAATAATAACGTTGTCGTGATTTCTGGGTCAAGTGGTACTGGTAAGAGTTCGATAGCAAGAGCAATAGTTGACTTGGTAGGTAGGGGTGGTTCTGTTGCTACTGCATTAAGTGGTAAAGCAGGACAGAGACTAAGTGAAACAACGAGTATTAGTGGACAAACTATTCATAGATTACTAATGTATAACCCAGTGGGTGGTTTCCTTATTAATAAGGATAGTCAACTTGATATAAATCTTGTAGTGTTAGATGAATCTTCAATGGTTGATATAAAACTATTTAGAAGACTTGTTGAAGGTATTGCTACTGGAACTAAATTAATTATGCTTGGAGATACACATCAGTTACAATCAATCGGTGCTGGTAACGTGTTACTAGACCTTATTAAATCTGGTGCCATTGAAGCGTGCGAGTTAAAAAAAATACACAGACAGGCACAGAAGTCTGGTATTATTACTGTTGCAACAAAAATAAGAAATGCGGAACACGTAATAGAAAAGGGTTATGTTGGAGAGCAAATAATTGGGGAGTTACAGGACTTTGAGTTAATTGTTGATAATAAAGCAAAGACAGCAGATAAAAGGGTTACAGCAGATAAAATATGTAATAAATTTAAAAAATTATTGGATGATGGTATGAGTATAGAAGATATACAAGTCATAGTACCTATGAAAACAAGGGGTGGTGCATCGACATCTAAATTAAATGATAGATTACAATATATATATAATCCATCAAAAAATGGTGATATAGAATTAGAAGTTGGTAATAAATATTCTTACAAACTAAGAGTTAACGATAAAGTTATATGTAGAAAAAACAATTACCAAACAATGAGTATTATGGGTGAAAACATTCCTGTCTTTAATGGTAGCATGGGTATTGTAAAAGAAATAGACCCAAACAAACAAACTATGATAATTGATTTTTATGGAATTGGTAAAATAATAATAGACAAAGGTTCTAAAAGTACAATAGAATTAGCGTATGCAATTACAGTTCATTCATCACAAGGGTCTCAGTGGAAACATGTTATAGTTGGTATTGATATTAGTATGTTTACGATGTTAAATAAGGAATTATTATATACCGCAATTACTCGTGCAGAGATAGGTTGTACTCTTATAGCAGAAAATCACGCACTTAGAATGGCGACAACAACATCTAATTTACATGATAAGAAAACATTATTATCTAAGATGCTTAAAAAACTTTTTAAAAAATAGAATCTATTGTATCATTTTTAATATTTATATGATAGAATATAAAAGAAGGGGCGAGATAAATGAAAAATTTAAATAAATTCCTTGAGGACAATCCTCATAGTATAGTGGTTAATTATATCAATAAACAAAATATATTTGTAAGGTTATTCGGTATAAGGAGAAACACTCGGTATAATACCCCTAACGGTACGAAGGTTTTCTTCGGGCGGTACTATAGTTTATTTGGTCATAGATATTGGTATAAAAATACGGTTGTTACAGTATATAATGAAGGGGAGATATAACATGGATTTAGATTATTTTAGAAAGTATTTTAAAACACACAAGGCAACATATACGAAGCAAGGTGATTTAGTTGTATTAGATTGGAAGAAACCAGAAACTAATATACTTGGTATTAGATATATCTTTGATGGATATAATATGAGTATCAGTGGAGATTTAGGGAGTGCTGTGTTTAGATTAACTTGGAAGGGGCAATATCTGCAAACGTTTAAAAATGTTAATCTTGGATACTTTTATCAAAAGAAAGAAGCATCATCAGAAAAAGACTATGACTTTGATGAAGCAACCGCTATTGATAATTTAAACTATAATAAAAAAGAAATGGTAGAAGAACTTAACAAGTCTATAAATGCTGTTAAAGAAGACTGGGAGTATGACATTAAAGAATTAAAAGACGAATTAGCGGAATTTACAGAAGAAACTAAACCAAGTTTTGGATTTGATATCAACGAATTTGACAAAGATTCAATGGAACGACAAATGGAAGAAATCCATAGATTAAGTTTAGAATCTACTTTAGAAGATTTATTAGATGAAGATGAAGACGTTATGTATTATCGTAAAAAAGTTGAGGCATATGATGAATTAATTAGTGTTGCAAGAAGTTGTGGTACGGTTGAAGATTGGGTATACAAAATAAACTATGATTACGAAGATGAGGCTAATGCAATTGATAGTGACTATTGGGAATGGCTATATGAGGTTGGTAATAAAATACCACACAGGGTCGAACTGTGGTTAGCGGGTCTTAAGTTAGCGTATGAACAATTAGGTGATATTAATGAATAGTTACGATATTGAAGATTTAAAAGCAGTTGAGTATCAGAGAGCCATGACTACATCAGCAGAAATTGAATTACACGCCATGTTGGCGACAAACTTGGCGAGAAAGTCAAACAACGAGACATTGGCTTACGATGAAGACGCTTTTATGGAACTAATTAATAAGTATGGATTAGGACATAATAGTATTGTCACAACTCTTAATCCTAATAATAGATGAAAAGCGAATATAGTTTAAGAATTATAACAAAGGCAGATGCCAAACCAATACTTGTGCAATATCATTATCTAAGTAACATATCAAAAGGATTTAAGAGTGGTATTAATTATGGGTTAATTAAAGATGATAGAATAGTTGGCGTTTGTATTTTTACAGGTTTTCCTGTTCCAGAACTTTTTGTTGGAATGTTTGGTCTCCCCAGAAATACAAAAGATGGATTCTACGAATTAAGTAGATTATGCTTAACAGACGACGTTCAAAAGTCCGAGCACAATCTTGCTAGTTGGTTTACTGCTAAATGTATAAAAGACTTAAGAAATAATAATAATGTAAGAGCAATACTAAGTTATGCAGATAGCGGTTTTCATCAAGGCGTGGTATATCAAGCATTGGGATTTAGTTATTATGGTAAAAGTGCTATTAAAAAAGACTTCTTTAAACTTGAAAGCGATGGTTCATATAGAAAAGTATCAAGAGGTTCTGTTAAGGGACTTAGTGGTGAATGGAGAAAAAGAAATCAAAAACATAGATATGTTAAGATATATGATAAATCATTAAAAATGAAGTGGAAGTTATGTGACTATAATAAAAAATAGAAATATTTAAGAAAAGATGGGTGACCAAGTTATGACAGAGGAAGAATTTTATTTAGAAGATTTAAAAAGTAAGTTTTTAAAAATAAACCCAGAAGAATATATACTTGCATACAGTGGCGGTAGAGACAGTCATTTTATATACTGGTTTTTAAAAGTATGGTTAAAGGATAATGATTATGATATGTGGATGAAATATAAAACCATAAAAATAGTATCATCAAATACCAGAATGGAACACCCACAAATATTAAGACGTATGTTAGATAATAGTGATGTTGTTCTTTTACCAAAAATGAAACCATATGAAATAAAGGACAAGTATGGTATTCCATGTTTCAGTAAAGTGCAGGATGAATTTATAAGAAGATATCATAATGGTAGTAGAAGTGATAACACAATAAACTATGTGTTAAGAAAAAAGGAAACAATGTTTAAGTTAACGAAAAGAGCGTCGAAATTACTTATTAATAATGAATTACATAAAATAGATAATAAGTGCTGTGATGAACTTAAAAAGAAGCCTATGAAAAAATATTCTAAATTACATAATGTTAAACGAATTCTTGGAACAAGAAGTAGTGAAAGTATGATAAGAAAGAAAACTTTAAAAAATGGATGTTTTTCATCTAAAGACCAATTTACTCCAATTCATGATTTAACTGAAGATTTATTAAAAAAAATAGAGATTAAATATAATATAGATATTCCTGATGTTTATGATAGCGTTCAACAAACGGGATGTATGGGGTGCCCATATGGATGTAATTCAAAGAGGTGTAATACAATAACAGAATTAAGTTTACTACCTAAGAATAAAAGGAATTACATAATAGAATATTTTAAAGAAAGTTATGATATACTTGGTATTGATTATCAGCAGTTTGATGAAGAATAAAAGGTTCCGATAAAAGACTGCTTTTATCGGAAGGTATATTGAGGGGAAAATAATATAATGAATAAAATAGAAGGAAGTTTAAATGCACATATTCAAGAATTAAAAAAAGATAAAGTAATTTCAGCAAAGAATATTAGTGATGGTTGGCATACTATTGGAGAACTATATACTCATAGAAAGGAAATGCCAAAATGTACCGATGGCTATTATAGAGATATTTTTAAAATGTCTGTTAAAGAGTTTTATGAACATTGTAAGGAGTATGGGGCAGAAGATTTTAATATTTTAAATGAACTAGCATTAATCACACTTATAAATAGTGGGCAAATTAATTCTAAAGGTAAGATATTAAATAAAAAATTACTCAATGTCAGAGAGATTAACCATACTAGAGTTGGCGAATAATGAAAAGATTTCATGAGCCAGAACTTAATAATAATTTTGAGTTTTATTTTAAAAAAGATGAGAAGTGGTATAAAGCAGTTTTATATGCAGGCGACTGGGACTTTAAATATAATCAACTAGGTAGCGAAAAAATAGGATATGTTTATTCAAGATATTTAAAACCTAATTACGAACACGAAATTATTGGTAGAATATATTCAGTCGATAATAATGATTATTATGAATCATATAACTATATATCAAATGACCACGCAGAAGAAGTTAGTAACTGTGTCCAAACAATAAGTTTTACAACCAATGAACATGGTGATATAGATTTAGAGTCAGTATCGTTCCGTGACTATTAATAAGTAATGGGTAATATTACACTAGATATAAATAAAAAACGTTTAGAGAGTGCGTAGGAGGTGTTTAAATGAGAATAGCAGTAGTAGGTAGCAGAAATTATACTAATTATGAAGAATTTAAAATATTATTACTAGAAGAGTTATATTCTATAAATAAAATACTTAGTAGTAGCCCAAATGGAATTGAATATGTCAGTGGTGGTGCAAGCGGCGTTGATAGTATGGCAAGAAAATTTGCTTTAGAGAATGAACTACCAATTAAAGAATTCTTACCAAAATGGGTTACATATGGTAAACAAGCGGGATTCTTAAGGAATCTTAAAATTGTAGAATATGCCGATATTGGTATAGCGTTCTGGGATGGTAAATCGAAAGGTACAAAACATTCGATTGATTTATTCCAAAAGGCTAATAAAAAGGTGTTTGTAATTAGGACTGATAAAATTGGCTAGTGTACTAACTGGTAAAGAGATATTCTTAAGAATACTTGAAAGTATTAATGGTACAACAAATTATTATAACCCAAATAATGTAGATTGTGCATTGAATCAATATAATAAATTAAGAGAATTGGATATGTTTAAGAATTATCCAAAGATTACGAGGGTGAAGTGATGGAGAAAGAAATTTGGAAGGATATAATTGACTATGAGGGTATGTATCAAATAAGTAGTTATGGTCAAGTTAAAAGTTTAGCACTAATGCTACAGAGTGGATTTAGAGGGTTTGCTATGAGCGAGGATAGAATATTAAAACATGGCATTGATAAGGATGGGTATGCTTTGTATGGATTATCTAAAGACAATAAAAGAAAAACATATAAAGGACATAGACTTGTTGCAATACACTTTATTGATAACACGGATAATTTACCAGTAGTCAATCATATTGATGGTATAAAAACAAATAACTATTATAGAAATATAGAGTGGTGTACGGTAGTATACAACAATAATCATATGATTACCACTGGATTAAAAACAAATAATAAATTTGTTGGTAAGTATTCGTTGGATGATAAGTTGTTAGATGTATATTATTCTTGTCGTGAAGCAACAAGAGAAAACAATTTTAGAGGTAGTGGCATATCTAGGGCAGCCAATGGACATTTAATAACTGCACATAAGTTTAAGTGGAAGTTTATAACTAAAGAAGTGTTTGAGAATAATGGTGGTAAAAGAAAACCCGTTAATCCAGAATATACTAAAATGAGGAAAGAAATTAAAATGAAAAAGAAGGGCAGGAAAATATGAATAATAAATACGAATTGACTATTACTAAGGATTATGTACCAGATTGGGGAATTCAAGAAGCATTGAGAGAGTTGTTCCAAAATTGTATAGATGGAGGAACTGCGGGGTATAAAGCAGATATATCATACGAAGATGAAACATTAATTATATCGAATGAATTAGCAAGTTTGGATATATCAAAATTAACCATGGGTAACACCTCAAAAAGCAATGGAGGATATATAGGAGAAAAGGGCGAGGGAATGAAGTTAGCGCTTTTAGTCCTCGTAAGAGAAGGTTACAGTGTTATAATTAATAATGATGGTGAAACTTGGATTCCAACATTTGAATATAGTGATAAGTTTGAAACTGAGTTATTAACTATTGAACGTATCCATACTGGTAACAGCGGGTTGTCATTTACCATTGAAAATATTAGTAATGATATCATTGAAAATGCTAAAGAAAAATTTTTAATTTTAAGAAAACATCTTGATGGAGAAATTAACTCTGAAAACGGTGTTGACACAAAGTTTGGTCGTATATTATTAGAAAAAGAATATGCTGGGAACATTTATGTTAAAGGGTTATTCGTTCAACACGATAACTCATTTAAATGTGGATATGATTTCTCTAGTGATTACGTGAAACTAGACAGAGACAGAAAAGCAATCAATATTTATGATTTAAAAAGACTTACTGCTAAGTCGTGGGTAACGAGTAAAGATAATTATAAGTTATTTAATAAACTGTTAAAAGATAGTTCAAGTGATGTTGGATACATTAATGACTGCCTTAGTTGGGCTGACCCATATTTTGTTAATGGATATAAAGAGTATTATAACTTAACAAATCAAGAGGAAATTGAACAATATGGCGATAAAAAAGTTATTTATTCTGGTGAAACAAAAATTGTAAACTACATTAATAACAAATGTGAAGAAGAGGGTAGCAATATAATTGCAGTTAAGGAAAGTGGCGTTATTAGTAAGTTGTTGAATGGTGGAAATAATACTGTAGAGTTATATGAGGAATATAAATCGGAATATACTAGCAAAAATGTTATAGAACAACTTTTAGAAGACTTTGAAGGTAGTCAGTACAAAGATTTATTAGACTGGATTGAAACAAAATTTCAGGATGGCGATATTAACCAAGATGATATAAATGAATTGCTGGAAATCACAGACGACATGATTATTTCTGGTTGGGGTAAAATTAGTGAGGCTGTACAAGAAGGGTATAGTTTTAAGTTAGAGTAGGTGGTATAAATGTTTGAAGATATTAATGATAAACCAAACAATCAGATTGTAGCGTCAGAGGCTCCATATGTACCGTATGTGGCAACCGAAATAGATGCGTTAGCCCCACCACATTTTGAAGGCTTAACTTATGTTTCAGACGATAGTGTTAAATCGGTTGGTAGGAATTTGTTCGAAGATTGTTTGGTATCTGATGGTGGATGGTGCTTAGATAAAAATAGTGGCGAAATGTTACAGCAGATTGTCACAAATGGAAGCCTTAGTGGTTCACAAGAGTTCTGGAACCATTTGAATAGTACAGAAATAGAATTTACATATGAATTAGAATCAACTCCTACGGGAGAAAAAATAAAAGGAGAAATAAAAATGGAAAGAATTGAAGTAGTAGAAAGTTTTTACAAAGCAAAAAAAGATTTATTACAAGAGGATTATGATAAAACAAGAAAAGCATTGATTGAGGAATCACCATCATTTAAAACTGCTAAATTATTAAATAGTGGTATTGCGTCAGAATTAAATAAATTATTTGCTGAGGAAATCGAAGCGGGAACTATGCTTAAAGTAGATGTTGTAGAGCACTTTGTTGTAAGTGGAATGTATACTGCTAAATTAAAAACAAGTTTATCTGATTTACAAAAAATACTATTAGACAGCAAACAAAGTGTAGATGCTGAAAAAATGGCTCTCTATGAAAGACTAGCATTATGTAATGATAAACAAACAGATAATACTGTTATTGATGTATTAAAAGTATACAAAATTATTACAATTTAAATATTAAAAGGACTGGGGTATTAATTTACCCTTTTCCTAAATAATATTAAGGAGTGAATTATGGAACTTAAAAATAAACCTAGGAATCATTTCTATGACAATGAACTAGATATTAATAGAATGAATGAAGTATTAAATATTGCCATTAAACAATTAACATTAACAGAGTTTTTAAAAATGACTAAAGAAGTTATATATGACCAAACTGCTTACTACGATAAAGATAGTAAAGGTGTTCTTTATAACGGTAAGTATACAGATGATAATATATGGCAAGCAACAATGCTTGGAAATGGTGCTAGAGCGCTATTAAGTGTATTTGAACAATCCATTATACAAAAGAGAGAATATGAATCTGACTACTTTGATAAATGGAATCTAACCACTTTACAAGCAGACAGAGATTTTATGGCAGAAAGAATAAGACAATTGGAATTAAGAATTAAAAGAATGAATGAGGATGGTATATATGAATAAAAGGTTAAAACTAGAATCATTGGTATTGGTTAATTCAGTCGAAGAAAGTTTTTTAGAGGAAAATGAATTTGAGAAATCATCTCGCCTTGGTGTTAATGTTTATCGTTATTCATTTAAAGATGATTATATAACTGTATTTGGTGATGATTCAATTGATTTTTGTGTCAACCATGATAAGTCAATTAATTTATTATTAAATTTAATCCAGTCTGGATGGTTCGTTATAGAAAACTGGGATGATAGAGATGAGTAGTACAAAAACATTTAGTAAAGATTATTTAATGGATGAACTACATTTACCATATAATAATATCTTAGATAAAATAATTGACCATACAAGATGGTCTGTTATCCACGAGATAGTGTTTAAAAACAATGATAATAAAACATACAGAACAACATATTCTGAGGGTGCTACAGAGAGTCAGTTTGAGGCACCATGGGAATATGAAGATGACATTGAATGTACAGAGGTAGAATTAAAAGAAGTCGTTAGATTGGAGTGGGTTAATAAAGATGAAAACAGTTAAAAATGATAAAGTATATAAACTAAATGTCATACAATTACCAGACTATTGTTATATAAACTGGGATGAAGAATATAATTACCATTCAATTAAAAATCTTTTATTGAATGGTGTTAAACCAGAAATAACACATAAAAAGTATTGGTATAAAATAAATGGTACCTTAAAGACACTTCAGAGAGTGGGTTCGGATATCAGGACTAATAGGCGACACGAATTAAAAGAAGGTTATCCACCATCAGAGTTGACACCAAAAATAATTGAACTTAGTAGTCTATATGACACAAAATATGATGCTGTTAATGGATTGTATAATTATAAATATGATATTGTTGAAGGTGAGTTAGAACCACTAAAGTTTGAATTAAATATTATAGCGGTAAGAGATAAATCATTTGAAATCCATGATAATGAAATAAACGGTTCTAAGGTGTCTTACGGTCTCTTAGATGAGATTGAAGTTAATCCTATGTTATTACACGAAAAACCCTGTAAACTGTCTGGTAAGCGAATGTACGATATTGTAAGGGAACACCTAAAACTAACTGTGGATACAAAATATGCCGAACTTGACATTGGTTATAATTGGAGAATTAAAGTTAGTAAAAGAGTTAAAATTGCCACTCCATATACAACTAGGATTAATGTAAACTCTGGCGACCGTAGAAGAAAAGCAAGATGGATTGAAACCTTACACAATGAAAAATTGATTCAGGTATTGAATTTCGAAGAAAGTAGTAGCGTAAAATGTTATCCACCAGAAATGTCAGGTAAGGATATATACGACCTACAAGATAAGTTAAATAAATATTTAAATGATTTAACAGAAATGATAAACACACCATATAAAGAGTGCCCACACTGTAATGGTTATGGTGTATTGGAGGTAAAATAATATGAATGATTATATACTAATAAAAGGTAAATATATTTATTTTGGTAAAAACGGTTATATGAATCAAATTGGTATCCCAACAAGCGTAGTTCTTGAGATAGAAAAACATGAAGATTTCTTTATAGTATCATATGGTGGAGTTAGCCACGAATTTACCAACCAAGAACTGAAACATTTTGTTAGTTTAAAAAAAATATTAGATAATTATAAGTTAAAAAATAGTTTCCGATAAAATGTATATTTTATAAGAGGAATAGAAAGAAGGTATGTTATGAGTAGTCTTAAAAGGGTACCATGTACTCTATGTGGAATGACTAATTTCTTTATTAATAAAGATACTAATAATTTGACATGTTGTCACTGTGGTACTATACAAAACACGATTAAAAAGAGATACACAAAAGGTCATCACGCACCGTATGAGCAACTTCCTAAGATTGTTAGACATTATGTCAAGGAAGCCATAAAAGATTGTGAGAAGTACTTCTATGACATCGATGAGTATACAGAAATAGATATTAGAAACTATTGGGAGGCAGGATAATGGAATGGATAACAAAAAGACCTCAAGAATTAAAAGGTATAAAACCTATTAAGAAAGCATATGACAGAGATTATCTTTATCAGGTATACGAATTATACAAAATCAATGATACATTATATATCTCGTGTTCAAGTCATGGTGGTACAGGCCTTAAAAAGAAATGGGTAATAGTAGAATCATACAAGGATTACTACGCTCATATGTTAATCAAAAAACTTATCAAAGAAGAAGAATATTTACCACCCAGACATTTAAATGATTTGTTATTGGGGTTCTATCATGGAGAAGGGTTGGGGTTATATGACTTTGATAATTTAGATGGATGGATAATGCCAATGGGAGGAATAGAATAATGTTTAGAAAAAAAAGAGCGGTATTGCAAGATTATATTAATTTCCTAGGATGTTGTCTATTCATTCTGTATATGGCATATAATGAAATAATAAACTCTAATATACTTGTAGTAGGGTTGGTAATACTAATGATGGAGATACTAGCATCAAGTTTGATATCTTTATTTATTAAAATAAAACACCTAGATAAAACGGAGGATAATAATGACATCATATCATCAAGACCAAAAAACAAAAGACAGAATAAAGGAGATTAGTAATACAATGGACATAGACAGCAAAACATTTAACAACGAGCAAAAAAAGAGAAAACAAAAAGGAAAAATTAAATCAGAATTTGTACCCGAGTTTAACGTTTGTACAAAAGTTAGACTAAGATTTAAAGATATGGTTATAGCAAAACATCAAACTATAAACGTTGCAGTTAATAGAGGGTATGACGGAAAGCATAATCTAGGGTACTATTTTATTAAAAATAATAAAAAATATTGCATATCAAAAAAAGAGGTAACTACCATAGGGAGAGTTGAATAATGAGTTATGACCAAGAAATAGAATTAATAAACTTTATTACAAAGTTTAAAAATAAACACAGAATACATGGTATGATATGTGTTGGTATAACAGATATGGAACATATTGTTGGTGACCCAGAAGATATGACAAGGTTCTTATCTAAGAAAAAATTACTCGATATTAGTATCGACGACCATGTGAGAGATTCGTTGGAACGTGAATTTGAAGCAGATTTTAAAGAGAATTTATATACACTACCACCAAAAGGAATATATAATTTAATAGATACTGATATAATCCCAGAATTAATGGAATTATATTTAGATGGTGATGCTGATTAATGCATCTTAAAACTATCAAATTAATGTTTATGAACAAAGACTATCTCGATAAAACGAGAACAAGATATTTTGTATATCATAGGCATTTATCAGATTCTCATAAAACATTTGATGTATATATAACTGGTAATGCATTTGATAATAAAAACGTTGTTGGTAGAATACAATGGAGTTGGGCTTATAGTAACTATATGTTAGAGACTTATGATGGCTCACCAATGTTTAATATTAAGGCCTTAGAGGATATAATTAAATATATAGGCAAGTTGAGTAGTGACAAAAATAAAAGCCGATACATTGGCCATGACGGTCTTTTAACAGTTTAGGTATAACTTAACACAAAACCATTAAAACGTTCTCACATTGTACACAGACGTTAAATAAACATAAAAGAGGTGATTAACTAATGATTAAAGATGAAATGGAAACTTATTTGGTATTTAATAAGGAATTTGAACATTTATTGGAAAAATACTTGGCATATACATTTAAACATGAAAGAAATATTAATAGCATGTTTGAGAACTCACCATATTCTAACGGAGCACTAAGTATACATGATGGTGTTATTGAAATAACATTCAAACATGATGAATGCAAAATATTAGAATTTCATACATATCAATTAAATGATTATGGATTAGAGGATTTACATGATTACATAATTTCTGGTTATATTAAAACAGTAAAATCATAGTAAAAAAAAAGAGGTAGAAATTAATCTGCCTCTTTTTTTTATTGTTACTTAGGAATATTATTGCTTTTATTACCATTAACATATTCATTAAATTTACTAACATTTTCTTCAATAACTTTATCAAACTTTGCTTTACTAATAAACTTATCTAAAAACGAGAATCGTGAACTGAATTGTTCCACTAATTTGTCAAGAACCCATTTTTTTTTAATAGAACCCTCTCCACCTTTAAATTGTTGCTCCGCCGATGTAATAAGTCCTTTGGTTGCATCTTCTACTTTCTTCCAAAAGGTTTTTTTATTGCTCTTATAAGTTGCAATCATACCATATACAATTGCAAAGATAGTAAGTATTGTCCATAAGTTTTCAACCACCCATTGAACGCCACCCCATAAATTGTTTAAAAATTCTGTTAATAACATGTTATTCCTCCTTAATTAGAAACCATTAATAATATCTGTAGTTCCTTTATTTTATCCTCTATCTCTTCACGTTGTCTCTCGTCAGAAACCTGAGATAACCCTATATCAAATAATTCTATAACCTGTTCAATTTGTTTATTCATACGTTTAATCTGTTTTTTATTTCTAATTATATTAGACTTCAACATACTAACAATTATATTAGATTTCATCATAGCCTTTTGTATAACATTCTTTTTCTTATCAAAGAATAGAAATACTATTAACGCTATAAATATAGCAACATATGTTAATAGGTCAATAATCGCCATTAATTGTTGTGGTGTACCAAATGTATCACCAACAAATAATCTCCAAACTTTAAACGCTGATGTTAATGCTAACACCCAGAAACTCATTCTTTTAAATGCTGAAACATAAACCTTACTTTTGACCTCTCTGTAAGAAGAGAATATAGATTTTAATTCAATACTAATTAAACCCCATGATAATCCAAAGTACACGACCATTGTAGGTCTTGCTAACACATTTAATGTTACATCATTTTCCATGTATAAACTCACACTATATAGCATACACATTAGAACCCAGAATAATGTTTCTGTTACATATACTCTTGTCAAATCTCTACTGTTAAACTTCTCGTTTTTAATTGATAACTTTCTAGTCTTTAGTTTTGCATTAAACAACATTAAGATTGGATAAGCATATAAAGACATATTGGCAAATGCTTCGATTAAACTATCTATTGTCATCATACCAAATATATTTATAATTTCTATAATAAAATCTTTAAATACCATCCACATCTAATCACCCCTGTATTATATTAGTCTGATAAAACTACTATTCGTGATTAGGTGCAGCCCATTTATTTGCTTGTAACCAATCTCCAATTTCTTTCCTTTCCGTTTCCATTTGTGCTCTTTCCGCACTAGTGAAAGGTGTTGGTAATCCCTTAGATTTTTTCTTATCATAAAACTCTAAATCTAATTCAATCTCACCGTATCTTTCTTTTTTGTCGATAAATAATTTTTTAGTTTCATCTAAATCCTTTTCACCAACGATACCATCTCTCAATTTGTCTCTGTAATTAATTGTTTTAACGGCATCATCGAGTTTTAATCCGTTTTCAGTCAATATTCTTTGGAAAGCACTAAAACTTAATTGTTCTTTACCTTGAAACATTTGGACTAAAGACTTAATTAAGATATCAGAGTTTTTTGTAGATGTCCAATCATTAGCATTCAACTCGTTAATTCTGTAATAATTTTGAACCTGAACATCATCTTTTGGTAAACATTTAATTTTTTTTCTAAACAATAATATTTCCTCCTAGGTTTTGTTTAAACTCCGAATCTCCTTTTCTTATATTGATTAATATGTAGACCTACAATAAGTAAGCCTACATAATTGTTTTACTAGTGATAATATTGTGTATAAAACCGATGAGTATACCCTAGAGCGTTTTAATACTTATACCGCTACAACTTATACCACAATGTTGTAAAAAACGCTGTGGCGTGTATTGTAGTGATTATTATCAATGGTTGCTCATTATATACTATCCTTTATTAATTACTTCCTCTACTTCAATTCTATATATCTCTGGAACTTGTTCCAAAGTCATTTCACCTTTTTTAATTCTTAATGCTAACAGTTGAACTATATTTTTCATTATGCCACCACCTCTAATGATGATACGAGTATACCATTCGTAACAACTTCTACTTTTTTATACACTGTACCAGTTACAGTATCAACAAGTACGTATCTACTATCTAAGTACGTATAATCTAATGATGCTGTTAATTTACCGCCTAAGACTGTATATGTAAAGAATACAATATCTCCACTTGCTAATCCCGTATGTGTGAATGATAATCCATCTACTGCTACGGTTGCGTCTGCTATATCTATTACAGTTTCTACACCACTATTAAAGTCTATTAGTCCTATCTTAGTTAACGCTGAAATCGGTGAGTTAGTTTGCTGAATTGTAATTCCACCATCATATACACCTGCATCTTCTAATGTGTCAACTTGTGATATAGTTGCGTTTGATGATGAATAAGGAATATCTCCAACTACGTCTATTTCTATGTCTTGTGGGTCGGCTGTTTCGTATGTGAATGTAACGTCGTTTGCTTGCAAATATGCTTCTAAACCTGCAGTGTCGGGATATGTGGTTTTATTTACTCTCGCAATAATATCTCCAGATGTACCGCTAATCGCAAAAGCATTTTCAATGTCTATTGTTGCCAATAATACTGCATCATATAATACATATTCAATATTGTTTATTATTAATTTAGCATTTGCTTTTATTGATGAATTTATAGGTTGTTTATAATCTAACACACTTTGTAAATTGATATTTGCGTAATGAGTATTTACAAGTGATGCAGCACCAACTGTCCACCCTGTTGAATTTTTAACTACCGTCTCATCATCTACTACATTTTCCTCTTTCAGCCATATACCATTTACTTGTTTCCATTTATCTCGTATGCTTTCACCTACACTACGGAATGTTTCTAAGTATGTGATTAATTGTGAGTCGTATGGTTTATGTGGCAGTGCGGTTGTTCCTTGATTAAGTATTAAATTAGTATATTCAACTTTTCCTAGTGTACTTGATGCACTTGTTGAATAAAACTTGATATTTAAACTATCATTATTTGTCGTATTAAAAGTTATATTATCTAATGTTGTAGTCTCAACTATTAAACCACTATTGTTACCATCAATTCTAATTTGAAATGCACCACTGATAACATTTTTATCAAAACTTAATGTGTAATCTTCATTTTTAATAATGTTTTCAAGTTGATAAGTTACACCTAAATATGAACCCGCAACCGAGTTTGATACTTCTATACCTGTTCCTAATATTTCAATTTTCGTATTTGATGATATTGAATATATATCTTGATTAACATCAAACAAATTTACGCCTACTGTTCTCACACTAGGATTAACAACGTCTAAGTTACCTTCCCAATATGGTAAGTTTAATGCTGTGATTTGTGGTGCTGTGTATGATGCAAGTGGTGTGTTTGTGATAGGTATTACCATAATATTATCTATTGTAAATTCATTTTCTACTGAACTATTATTTCTACCAAATGCGAACTGTGTTGTTGTGGCTGTTGCTATATTTACATATCTTCCACTTGTAGAATATGTTGATGCAACCCCACCGTTTGTAAGTCTTAATATTCCACTTGTTAAAATTAAATCAAATATTACTGCATATTTAATTCCTACTGTATGTAAATCACCTCTTGTAATATAAGAGTTTCCACCTATTTCACTAACTATATTTACTGCCTCACTTACTATTGTTGCTCCTAATATACTCCAATTCGTTAAATTATTTATTGCAAAATTTCCATTTACTACTACTTGTCTCAAACTTAATCCGTAACCTTCAATTTGTGCTGGTGCGTTTGCTGCGTTGACTGGTAGGCTGTCAATTTTAGCGATTATATTTTGTGTAGTTGATTCACTTTGATTGACATTTACTTTGCTTAGTTGTGCTTTAAGTGATGTAATTTCAGCATCTTGTTCTACAACCTTTAGTTTATTACTATCAATCTCATTACTTTGCAACGCTTGTTCACTCTCTAAGCCGATTATATTATCACTTAGGTTCTCGTTCACTAAATTCTGATTAACCCCTCTAGCGATGACCAGTGGGTCTGTAGACGCATTTGATACGCCTACACCACTTAGGTTGTCTAGTCTTGATTTATTGTCATCTACTACTGTTTTATCTGCTGGTCTAAATTCTGTGCTCATCCTATATCACCTCTACATATGTATAAACAGGTTCAGGTGTTCCACTACTATCATCTACTGTTTCTACTTTTTTATAAAATCTACTACTATCTTGATTCGGTAACACATATTTGCTATTCATATAAGTAATGATTGTATTTCCAAACGGATTAGAGTCACTGTAATAATAAGTAAAGTATACCATGTCATTAACTGCTAAACTCGGATGCGTGAAACTTAATCCATCACTTGCTACTACTGCATCTGAAACATCTAGTTTTGTGATAAACCCATCTGCTCCAACAACTTCTATTGTTTCTAAACTTTCAATTGGATAATCTACGTTTGGTACATCTAATTTACTATTGTATAATGCTACATCTTGCATAACACTTTCAACGTAAACTGTACCGTTTGAATGACCTAATATATTACCAAATACTTGAATTTCTGTTTCTATTGGTTGTGCAAGTTCATAGAATAATTTTATACCTACTAAATCTGCTCGTGCCGCTACTAAACTCGCATATTTTTCTTTTTTAACTATCAATATAAAGTTCACTATTTGACTTGCGTGAACACTTCCAGTATTTTCAATTATATCACTTGCACCAGTAGTATGAATATTATAAGTTTCTAATATAATATTTTCTTCACTAGACCAACCATTATATGTTGCGTCAACATAATCTAAAGGTTTTGTTATAAATATATAGGTTGTTATTGCTGGGGCTGTATAATAATTGTTTACATCTGCATCTACTAATATATGTTCGCCAACTCTTTGAATATGATAATACTTACCATCACGATATTCTATTGTATCTTTAACACCATTTGGCAATTTGCTTCCTTCTTTGTTAGCAAGTATATATTTAAATGTTTCTGTGTAAGGGATATATGATGGATAAGTGTTACCTGCTGTTAGCATCATATTATATACTGTATATTCATCTCCACTATCTGATTCACCACCAAAGTAAAATCCAAACAATGCTTTACCTGTATCGTCTGTTGTAAATACCGTTTGAAAGTTTCCGTTACCACCAATAGAATTAGTAGCCAGACTATTTCCATAGAACGCATCTTTGTATATATACATACTTCCTCCACCTTCAGCACTATATCCTTCAACAGAGAATGTAAACCTATATTCAGTATTTGGTTGCAAGAACATTTCAAGTCCACTAATAAATCCATTGTGTCTTATTCTACCTATTTTAAGTTTTTCTCCCATAGGTTGACAAATACCTGTTGAAGCAAGACCAGTTAAATCACGATTATATTTTGAAATATCTATTTGATTTTGTCCAACACTTTTCAATCTCTTATTAAACTTAACTCCATCGAGTAACCATGCGCGATACTTTTTGTAATATACTAGGAGTGCGTCAAGTGTTGCTTTGTCTATATCTTCATCGAATATATTTAAGTTAAGTAAAAATACATTATCTATACTAAACATACTTCCAATTACTGCACCTGTCATTCTAATTTGTATTACATTGCTTGGATTGCTACCAACTAGTATATCCGAATATTGTTTCCACGAACTTGAAGTAATTTCTGATGGCATTTGTTCGGGGTCTGTATATGTTAAACCAAATAACCCTGTTTCAGAATTTGTTTTTAAATCGGCAGATACATATGTATCTTGACCTTGTATATCTTCAAAACCTGTTTGATATATTCTACTCATAATAGTATCAGCATTTACAATTTCCATATATCCCTTTAATACATTATATGAAGTTTGACCTGTTACTGCCCAAGAACCATCTACATCAAAATATGGATTAGTAATTAAATTATTCGTTTCAAACACATCTTTATAAGTTAATACTTTTTTAGTGATACCTTCTCTTGCTGTAAATATAACAAACCAATCATCTAAATTTTGTTGAGTTGGTTGAGTGCTAAATAATGATGAAATAGGTTGTTCTGTTGGATAGTCCAATCCTTCGTATATATCTCTATATGTCAAAGTTTCATAAACTATCTCATCAATCGTTTTATTTACATAAGCAACTTTATTGATACCTTCTGTTAATCCATCTAATCTAAATCGTAATGGACTTCCACTTGCTGTGTTTGTTGGTAAATCAATTATTTCTTCACCGTTCACTTCTTCGACTATATCATCATTTGATATTTTAGATAACGATTCAGTTATAGATTTAATCTCTAATTGGTTATCGGTTATTTTAACATCTTGTGCTGAATTTTTGGTTTCAATAGTTGCTATATCGCTTTCGATAGTTACTATATCCGCTTCGTTTACTGTGATTCTATCTGCCTGTAATGACTGCTCAGTTTCTAAATCATCGATATCACTTTCATTAGCACCAATCTTATTGTTTACTTCTGGTATAGTCACATCGTTAATTTCCGTAATATTTGCAACAACATCTTTAACACTATATAACTTAATTTCATCAAGTGTCATTTTATGAGTTGTTTCATTTGCTATATCATAAATATAACCAACTTCTGAACCATCAGCGTCATCTGCAAGTAGCGGAATATAAACAATATCGTTAGATAAATCCATTGCGACTAATGTCTCCAACCCTCTGTCGATTGTTACTATAATCTTATTTATATCTGTTGGGTCGTTTGCTACATTTACGTTCGCACCAAAATTAATTTTACCAACTTGACTATTGATTAGTAAATCGTTATCATAAACTTTAACAATACCCTCACCAATCGTACCACCTGATGCAGTCGTCAAACGTTCTATCGGATATAAAATAACTCCACGACCTCTGTAAGATATACCATCAAGTGCAGTCCCGTCTGGGTAGTATGTATTATTGAAATAAATCCAACCAATCTTATAGTCAACTCTAAACTCTAGGTTTCCTAATACATGGCTAGCGTCTCTGATTTCTGTTAACTGCACGCCACCATCTGTGATGATTACGCCATCAGTTCTTCTGGGTATTTCATTCGTCACAGTTCTACCGTTAACAACAACTAAATTAGTTTCCGTTAATGCAACATCAGTATCCCTTATTTGTATAAATAACGGATTATCAAAAACCGAGTTATCAATTACTGCCATTTAAATCACCTCTAAATATTTATTTTTCTATTTTCTAAATCTTTAATTAATTTTATATTTTTATCAATAGCAGTCTGTGTAGATAGCGTCTTGATTTTTTTTCTTATTTGTTTAATATCTTCATCAATCTCTTTATCAAACTTAATTTTAAAAGTATATAACACACCAATAGAATCTGATATATCATTATCTTTAATATCAAGTCCATAAATTTCATTCATAGCATATCTCACTTCGTCTTTAGATGTCTTAGTTTTGCTGTCAGCACCCATATACTTCCTCACAACACTTTTTATGCTTAAGGGGTGTACATCGTCAGCCAACGGTGAAAGTAGCAGAGCAATCGCGTGACTCATTGCCAATCCTTGAAGCGTCTTAATTGTCGTAAAAGCATTTTGTAAAGGCATAGTCTCTTTTATTATGTGATAATTAGGATACATTTTCTGTATCTTTCTAATCTCACCATGTATTGTACGAAGTCTTTCCCCCATCAATTTATTAGGCTTGGTTACGAATATACCATAGTCTATAATCTTCTTTGTTTTTAAATCATATACTGACCAACCAGATTTTGCCAATGCAAGGTCGATTGAAATTATATAATCTTTGTTTCTTAAATCCTTAATTAATCTTTTCTTAACTTTCTTTTTCTTAGCCATTATTTTATTACCTCCGTGTACTCCCATGTATGTCCATAAGCATATTTACATTTACTATTACACACAGAACATATGTTACCGTGAAGTGCTTTTGGATACCCATTATTTCTTAACCATTTTTCAGCGTTTGATATTGAAATAAAATATAATTTTTTACCACTTTCTAGGTTTATACCCAAAACACTTTTTATTGGGAAACACCCTTTTTTATTATTTAATTTGTTATAAGAATGAACCATATTCATACTCCTATCACACCACTCCAAATTTAAATCAAAATTATTTGATTTAATACCATCGATATGGTTTACTTCGTTATAATTGTTTGTGTTATCAACAAAGTATATTGCAACTAGTCTATGTATATAAAAATCTTTTGCTATACCATTGTCATGTAGTTGGACTCTTAAATAACCAGTTTTTGTTGGTCTTGGCTTTAATATTCTGCCAGATATTTTTCTACTATGAGCGGTGATTCTGGGTAAACTCCTAACTCTACCAAAACTACTTATTTGGTAAATTCCTTCAAATTTGATTACATCTATCCACTTTTCTTTAGCCATTCCAATACTCCTTTAAATTTAGTTTATACCTTTCCGATAAAATACTTATTTTATCGGGTCATTAAATTAAACACTGAATCAATAATGTTCCTAATACAATTGCCAAAATAAATAAAGATTTATATAATGGCTTATTAGACTTCTCAGTATCTAACTTAACGTTTGCATTACTTATGATTATTAACCATAAACAAACATTTATTCCTAGTAAAATCCATATATTCATATCATACTTCTCCTTTCTAATTATAACTCCAAATCTATTATATCACATGATTGACCACAATGATACAATAGATTAGAATTATTTTAATTATTTTTTATTATTTACAAACTAACATATATTCTCGAATTTATACCAGCACTAAGCATAGTAACATTATTAGTATTTATAGCATCGCTTGTAATTTTAAATCTTATAAGTGGGGTAGAATCCGAAGAATTAGGGAATGTTGGTACAACAAACGCCCTGTTAATATTGGTTGCTATATTTATTACGTCGAGCGATGTTGACGTACTCCATATTACAGAGCCAAACATATTTAAAGCCTCTACTTCAAAATTGAACGTCACATCCGCAGTAGACGGAGTGGTCGGAGACTCAACAATAAACGAAAGCATTAAAAATAAACTAACGTATTCATCAAAATTAGCAGACGTTAACATATACCCCGTATTATAAGTATCTCCCGGCAATAATAACTCTTCTCTATTTATTTGAAACGTTATATTTTGCAGCATCTTATTATTAGACATTATAACTTTCCCACGACCATCCTGTATCTCAAAGTCCCTTGCCACCAACTTACCATCAACACCAGCAGAGAAAACATTTTCAGAATCAATTGAAATATTAAATCCATCATCTCTAGTCATTGATACAATAACTGGTTTTGAGTCGACCTCTCCATTGATTACCAACCCAAAATCATCTGTCAGTACTTCACCAATATTTATTATATCATCTGTTCCGTCATTACCAAGTATTAATAATTCACTACCAACTAACAAATTACCTTGTACATAATCCGCAACAAGTTTTGTTCCATCAGCCATTAAAACTGGAATAGTATCATCTGTATAAAGTTCTATTCCTTTTGCTTGAAGAATTCCAGTAGCGTTTATTCCGAATACATCTTTACCATCATACTCTATATTAAACCCAGTATCCCTTGTCATTGAAATTAATACATTTTTTGTATCAATAATGCCACTTACAATAATACCAAAATCACTTGTTAATACATTACCAATATTCATAACATCGCTAGTACCATCGTTTCCGACTATACTCAGCAAATCCCCAACTGTTAAGGAACCCTCAACTGATAAATTACTACCAATTGTCAACGAACCCTCTATGTAACTAGCAGTTATTTTTCCATCTTCTAGCATAATACCATCATCACTGCTATTTAATATTTTAAGTCCCCTAGCGTTTATTACACCATCTATATCAACAAAAAACTTATCTATACTATCATACGTAATTTTAAATCCATCATCCCTTGTCATTGATACAGTAATAGTTTTATCATTGGTACCATCATTTATTATACCATTTATAATAATACCAAAATTATCTGTTAGTACTTCACCAATTTTTATTACATCGTTTGTTCCGTCGTTACCGATTATACTTAAATCAGCACCAACTATTAATTCTCCTTCAACGGTTAAATTAGCACCAACTGTTAAAGAACCCTCTATAAAGTTTGCAAATATTTTACCATCTTCTACCATGGTTTCATCAGAACTATTTAATATATTTAATCCCTTAGCATTTAATATACCATCTAAACCAACAAAAAATTTGTCGTCTCCATCATAATTGATATTAAATCCCTTATCTCTTGTCATAGATGTTATAATAGGTTTTTCATTAATAATACCATTTATTATAATACCAAAATCATCTGTTAATACTTCACCAATACTGATTATATCATTTGTACCATCACTACCAGTTATAGTTAAATCTGAACCAACTATTAATTCACCCTCGACAGTTAAATTCGTTCCTATTGTTAGAGACCCCTCAATATAATTAGCGAATATTTTTCCGTTTTCAAGCATTGTAGCATTACTATCATCAAGTATTTTTAACCCTTTTGCATTTATTACGCCATCGGTACCAACAAAAAATTTATCAATACCATCATATATTATTTTAAATCCCTTATCTCTAGTGATAAGAACATCTACAACCTTAGCACTTGTGTCGCCAGTTATTGTACCACTTACTTTAATACCAAAATCATCTGTTAATATTTCACCAACTGTGACTATATCACCGATTCCATCATTACCAAGTATTCGTAACTCATCACCGACAAGCAGTGTTCCTTTTATAACGTCTGCGAATATCTGTTCTGGTGTTATTGCTACTGAAAATGTTTGCCCACCATCTTTACTTAGGAAAATACCACCATTACCAAATCTAATTATTCTATCACTGTATCTCTGGTCGTTTGTTGATGATGGTGTATTTTTAACAGGATTATAATCACTATCAACAGTAAACTTTTCTTCGATTGTTATACCATTATTATCTATTTTTACGCTCTCATCATTTGCAGAGCCAATATTATATTTTTTTGTATCAATACCATTGTTTGAAAGTTCACTCAAAATAGTAGTATTAGTTTTTGCACCATTCCAATCATTATTACTAAAGTCTACCATATTGGTTGATTTTGATACCTTGTCAACAAATCTTTCCATAAAATGGTTATCATTTCTTATATAATTTGTTGTTGTTGAAATTAATAGATTCATTCCATATGTTTCTGGGTTATATCTTATTTCCATTATTCTCGCTTGTACATCAATATCAAGTCTTTCGAATCTAATGTTAACAAAATCATATAAGTTTACCTTGTCCCAATCTACCTTGGAATCTTCTGTTTGAAGAATGCTAATCATACTAATATCAATATTTAATTCTGGCATCTTAGCGTCATCCAGAGCATCTTGTGTCGCACTCAATAGTAAATCTTCATCGCTTATTTCTGTATTTTGATATATACCTTCAACAATAAAATTTGACCATTCCTCGCGCTCTGTTGCCGTGAAGTTTGTATTAATATCCAATAAGTCCCATATCAACTGTATATCATTGTTAGATATATCTAAGTCCGATTGTATTGCTAATAATTCTGCTGTTGCAGTTGATATTTCTAATTTTCTATCTGTTTCATCAAGTACTAGAGAATCTATAATACCATTTAAAACAATCTTTTCATCTTCTAAAACAGTTGGGTCTGACAACCTTGTTTCATAAATATTTTTTGTTTGATATATCAATGTTAATCCAAATGTGTCATATGTTAATCTAAAGTTTGTACCATCTGGATATTCACTTTTAGACACATATATAACACTTGAACCGAAATCTGGATAATTATCACCAGAGATAACATTTACAGGGTACCTATAACTACTGCCTGTAACGTCACCAACAGTCTCTCCGTTTGGTGTTTTTTGATATGATAATATTGACCACTCACCACCAATAAACGCCTCAACGGTACCTATACCAGCCACACTGCTAATGATTCTTGAGTCTTTGCTCATAATTATTTTACCAACAGTTAACGAATGACCAACTGATAACTTTTCTTCAATTACAGATTGGCTATTATTAAGATATGCTATATCTTGTTCTTTGTTTATCTTTTCTTCAATAAGAGAATCCCTTATTACAAAATTACTATCAAGTGCCGTTTTATTTGCATCAACTAATTCTTGATAATCTAATATTGCATTAGCCAAATCATCTGACATCCATTCACTATGAGAAAGTACATTACCACTACTATCTCTCGAAAAACTACCTAAGAAATAATCATAATTCTCAATATAGTTTTTACCAGTATATGTTTTACCTTGGATACCAATGCCATCAGAACCTACTGCTCTCATTCTTGTCACAACATCTTGAACCTTTTCTTCTTTAGATAATTCCTTTAAATATTTACCATATTCAATAGTCCAACCCAAATCATTACCAATATTATCTAATTTATAATAACCCATTTTTTTATTAACTGTATCAAAAATAATAATACAATCATAAATATATTGTAAATCTCTCAGTGCATTTAAATTATCTGTACCCTGAATATCAAAATCAGAACGGTAAACATCCCTTAAGTCTGGGTCAACATAATTTAATTCCCATGATGAATCCGTTTGTGATAATATAGATATCGCTACATCAGCAATTGTCAATCCTTCTAATCTGTAGTCAATAATTTCAGATGCTGCTAGTTCATTATGAGTAATAGCACCGCTAGGTTCAATTGTAATACCCGTACTGTCATTAATATCAACTGGAACCCCAGAAAAACTAATAATAGACTTTTGACTCAATTCTACTTCTCTACTTTGTGCATAATACATAATATCAGTTTTTTCACCGTCTGTTTTTTCAACGGGTCTTGATATTTTAAACTCTCGTATATATGTACCCTTTTCTCCGTTATCTATTTCTAATCTAACTCTAAATGACGGTTTTATTGCTGTATAATATGGGTTTACCTTTACCAAACCGCTATTATTATTAATCTTCTCTGGTATTTTAAAACTTATATAACCTATCTCATTAACACCAGATAAGTATATTTCTAAACTATGACAGTTTAGTTCTCCATATTCTGTCCCATCTGGTTTAATTAAATACAAAGAAAATTTGTTAGTAGGACTAAACATAAAACCACCACCCCTCTATGAATGTATTCCGCTTTTAAAATTCATATTGAATACGAAATCACCCGTTATATATAAACTATTATTACCACCATTTAAAAACATCCATCTTTTATCTAATCTGAATTGAAAACCAGTTGTTAAATTTGTGGCAATTTTATTAAAACCATCAATCTCAATTTCATCATTATAATTAACAGTAAACTGTAACTCACTACCATTACTTAAATTTTTAAAATATATTGTATTATCACCAGATGATGACACAATTAAATTTATATTTGGTATAACTGAAAAACTTCCGGGATTAACAACAACTATCATTTCTGAAGCAGATATCGTATAATCACCTGTTAGTAAATCGTTTATTACTGGATACGGATACATATTCCTAGCATTTAAAGTAAAGTATCCGCTTTTTGCACCATTATGAACAAATGATGGTGTTCCACTAAATATTACATAATATATCTTATCTGGATTATCAGAAAAAATAAGTGGCTTGTAACTATCTTGTATCAACCAACTTGTTACCTCGTCTAATTTTTGTTCTGTTATACTGACACCCCCAGAAAATGCAAACCTAACTGCAAAACTCATGGGGCTTCTTTTAACACCATAAAAATATGGTGCGTCCCTGCCTTCTATAGAATCCTCTTTAATAGACAAATCCCCAGAAAAAGAATCTGTACTTAGACCACCAGAGGATGCCGATAAGTTTAATAATCCATATTCATCACTACTGATACCATCAAAAGTGAATTTTATTCCACCACTTCTCATCTAACTTCCTCCTTTATCTATTTTTAACTATTGTAACAAGATTTTTACCATATGCATAATTCATTATCCCTTCTAAAATGTTTTTTCCATCCTCTTCTGTTGCTTTTCCCTCAAGAATTATTTTATCTATATATATTTTTCCATCGTCACCAGCGGGAACAAATGGTGAAGTTATTTTATCAATATCTTCAGATTTATACTCGTCTAAATCAAATACACCAGAATCAATAAGGTCTTGGATTATACCCATAGAACCGATATTGCCAATATTTGTTATTATTGTTTCCAATTTCTCTAAAGATGTAACATCATTTGATAATGCCTCAGATTGTGCTGTTATTCTCTCTTTTATTATTTCATTTAACATTATTTCTTTTGCTATTTTTGTTTCATAGTTATTTTCAGTTAATTCTTGTAACGCCTCAAGGTTTGACTTTTGAATGTCAAAATCTCTATCTCTTAATTCGGAGGCCATGTCTTCTTTATTTTCAGCAAGTTTTTCTTCAAGAGCGTTCCTCTTTGTAATACCCTCAATTGAATTATCATTTTGTAATCTTGATAACTCTTTTTCTATCTCTATTCTGTCGCTATTTAGACCACCAATAGTCTCATCAAATTCTATAGTGTTTCTTAATCTATCAAGTTCGTCTATTTGATTGTCTATCATAGAAGAAAACTCTTCTGACTGTTTTCCTAAATTAGCAACAGCACTGTCTGAATACTCATCTTGTATATCTATTAACGTTTTAAATATATCTTCTGCTGACATATACACGCTTAATAAATGAGCCATATTGTCAGCATTGTCAGATAACTCTAAACTACCATTAACTACAGCATCTATAAATTCATCTTGATTTTTAACAAGCAACATCATGGCGTTGGAATCCCTTTCAACAAGACTAATATTTTCAAGAATATTACCGTTATATTTATCAAATAAACCTGAACCCTCGATGGCACTTATTGCATTATTTAATTCGCCTTGTTGTACAGCCGTAAGCGCTACTTTATCACCATATAATTTAACAATGTTTATTGCTTTACTCATTGCCTTAATCCCTATTTCTGTTGTACCGAATGTATCCCTCATAACGGTATCAAACAATTTAATACTATTAAGTTCATCATCTGTAAAATAGTCTATAACCCCAACTTCTGAAGCACTATCCGCAAATCCCTTATATGTTATTCCTAATGAAAGTAGTGCACCCTCTAAGGCGTATGCTGGACGTACACCACTAGCAATATTTTCCACAAGATGTTTCAGTGCATCGCCAACATCTTCTGTATTAGAAAATAATAAACCTTCTGAGTTTATTAAATTATCAAAAGTATCTATTGCTGTTTTATTTGTATCATTTAATTTATTTGTTCCAAATGTTGTTATTAATAAAGCGTTTTTGTATTCACCATATATATCCTTATTTTCATTTAATACCTTATTATATTCAACCATTGCTTTTGTTGCATCAGACGAAGAAACATCATAAAACGAATTACCTAGCAATTCTCTTAATTCTTTAAGAGATGAAATTGTTTTTTTAGATTGTCGATATTTCTCGCGTGCATATTCTGCTTCCCATGTTGTCATTACTTCTATGCTATTAGTTGTTTTACCAATTTGTTTTTCTAATTTTTTCAAGTCTTCTGCGGCTTTTTCTGATGCTATTAACTTTAATATTCCAAGTTCTTCTTTTAGCAGATTAACAGAAACAAGTAGCGTATTCCCAAATTCATCCTGTGAACTTACCAAAGATGGCATTAACGAAGTCAGTTCATTTTGAACATCAACTAATTCACTTCCTTCATCCACTGTAAGATTATTTGCATTAGATAATTCTTCATATCTATCAACAAGTATTCCAATAGCATCGCTATGTCTATTTATTGAATCTATTGATTTATTTTGAATTTCAATATTTTCTTTATTTTCTTTATTAAGTTTTATAATTTGAGTTACAACAAACCCAATCGCTAACGTTATTGCCATATATGGCAGTGCATCCATTGCTGTTTTAACCGCTTTTAGTGCCGCCAAACTAAGTGTAAGACCATTAACAAATAATATCAGTTTTGGTAATATAAGTATAAATCCTAATGCTGCAATAGTTCCTAGCCCAAATGTATCTATCATAAATTTCAAACCACCTACCAATGTTGTAAATAAGTTTGTCATCGCTACTATCGCTGGTTTTAATTGTCCACCAAAACTTTGTGCTAAGTCTAACGTTTTATTTTTAAGTATTTGAGTTTGAGCAGAAATTGTTGCTAACCTTTTTTCATTCTCTGTCATTGCGTTACCTTGGTTGCTTAATGCTGCACTTGCAGATTCCGTTGCTATATCAAAGTTTTGCATTAATGCTGCAAATCTTGTATATTGTCTCTTACCTGCTGCTGCAACCCCTATATTAACTTTCTGGTTTTTAGATAGTCCATCCCATTTACCAGCAAGTTCACTTATAATTTTTTCTGCATCTCTAAGTTGACCATTTTCACCGTAAACATCTACACCCGCTTGCTGTACTTCTCTAAGCGCGTCAGAGTTAGATTGTAATCTAATCATAATTGTTTTTAATGAGTTTCCTATAACACTACCAGACTCTCTGGTTGATGTTTTAATTGCTGTTGTGTAACCTATTAAATTTGAAAACGATATTCCAACTTCTGATGCTGCTGCTGCTGACCTTTCTAATGATTTAGATAAATCTGCTGCACCAATTGCATAATTATTATTAACAACGTTTAATGCATCTACGACAGATATACTATCTTCAATCGCTATATTATACGCTTGTGTAATTGCTATTAAACCAGATACCGCAGAGTCTGATGTAAGGTCTGTTACACTTGCTAATAGAATTGCATTACTAGCAGCCAACTGTAATTGATTTTCATCTAAATCAGCATATGTTCTACCAAGTTCTTCCGTAACAGAAAGAACCTCTTTTAATCCAACCGCTAGCGTAATAGATGATTCAAGAGAATTCTCAAAAATCTTTTCCATACTCAGTCCACTTGTTACCCTTTCAATCGCAATTAACTGGTCTTCTAAATTTATAAATTCACCAACAAGATTTTTAAGTGCTCTAATCGTACCAAACACTGCACTTGTTGCTACTGTCCATATGGCAACTTTTCCGATAGCACTTACCAGACCACCAAATGCACTCTTAGTATCTGTTATTGACTTTGTTACCTTTTTGTTTATTGGAGATAATGGAATATTTATTTTATTCGCATTAAACTGTGTGTTAATTTTTTTAAGTTCAGCAGTTATAGCGGCAGTCGATATGACTGGCGTTATCTGTACTCTTAATCCTGATGCCATCTAATCACATCCCTGTTTATAACTTAAATATTTCCTTTATTTTATCTGAATTATCCTCATGAATATAAAGTTGAGTTGTATCAACACTTTCATGGTGTGCTATGTATTTTGATATTAAATTAATATCTACACCATTTTGCTTAAGATGAGTTATATACCCATGTCTAAACATATGTGGTGTAATCTTTCTACCTAGTTCTTTACTAACAAAACTCTCACAAAATTCATTAGCCCAACTATCATATACAGCACCCGTGAAACCATTTTTATTTTCATAGGATAAAATATATTCATTATCAAATCCGCGAGTTCTAACATACTCTCTCGCGTGTTTAAGGGCACTTATTGGTATATATACCTTAAATATTTTACCAGTTTCACCTCTACCCTTACCTCTTATATCGTGACTTACAATAAAGTTACCATCTTTAATTTCATAGTCAAGTATTTCTGTTTTAAATTGTTTAAGTTCACTTCTTCTACATGCCGTATAAAAGGCAAGTGATAACCATGAAGCCTCCAACAATCTATTGTTAATCTCAAGTTTATTAATGAGAGATTCGTATTCTTCCATGGTAACGAAGTTTGACCTGTCATATGAGATTGTTTTGTCAACTGGTTTTAGCCCAGTCATAAAATTTCTAAAACTTAAATAATTCTCATCTTCATCAATTATGTATAATTCTATATATCTATTTAATGATGATATAGCAGATTTTTTTAATCCAATTCCAGAAGAACTCATACCATTATCTAATAAATAATTTATATAATTATTAGCATCTCTTTTGGTAATTTTATAATATGGTTTACTATCTAATTCTGAATGAATATACCAACCAAACTGCTTTAACGCAGACGTATATTGTTTGGCAGTCTGTTTATTTCTATGTTCTCTTAAGAACTCGTCAACTAAACATCTGTACTCTTTATTTATACTTGACCACATTTCATCTGTTATAGGAATACTCTTTGTCGCTCTTTTTTTATACATAAAATCAACTCCCTTTAAAACTTTCATTTAACTATCTTTTTCTTATACTTAGAACCTTTACTCCCTGCTTTTCTAATCCTTTTTTTAAAGCATATAAATGAGTCCCATTTTTCTTTAAAGACCTAATTGTCTCTGCAAAAAATGGTCTTGAACCAATCTGAGCCATAACGCCAGTACCATATTCTATACTATCCGCAATCATAAATCTACCGTCGCCACCGTACCTTGGATTTGCTCTTGTTATATTTCTCATCTGTATACCAAGTTTACCATATCTAGTTATTGGCATATTACCCCTATCCTTTAAACCACTAAGTTCCATTCTACGTTTGTAATACCTTGGTGCATATTTGTTATAAACAACTCTCTCTATGGCATCTTGGTGTTCATCTTTAACTGCTTCACCAACATCTGACATTGCTCCGATTATATATAATTCTAATTCTTTTTTTAATTGAGAAGCAACTGATACTTCATTCAATTATGATACCGCTTTACTTTTATCAATATTTTTAACAACGTTTAATGTTTTTGCAAAGTCAGGTGCAATTGCCAATATTTCGTTAAACTTTTCGAATAATACCTTCATAGATTGTTTGTCGAATGAACCTACTATTTTATCAAATTGATTTAATTTTATAATATTTATAGATGCAGTCATCATTGACTCGTCAGACATATCTTTAATTATTTCACGATTATTACTTGATAATATATCTGTTTTATATCTAATTAAAAAACAACACAAGAATCCCATAATGTTTTTAAGTTCTAATGTTTTATTACCTTCAGCAACATCAGATATTTGTTTAGCATATTTTTCTAAAAACTTACCATATTCTTCTATAATTGTATCAATTTGATATGAACCTATATATGGCTGGATATTAAAAATTTTATATCCGTCTGAAAACAATATTGTGATTGGTTTCCACTCTGAATATTTATCGACCTCGTTACTAATTGTAGCCATATTAAGTTTGGAACTTTTTTTAAATAATTTCATATCAACACCCCTCTTTTTAAAAATTAAGCCCCAATAATAGTTTTATTGAGGCAATCTTTTTTATTGTAAATCTGAATCGTTATATATAACCATGCTCCACAATTCTTTTGTACAAGTATTAACTAATGCGCTTAACGTAGCATCATGAACAGCAACTTCGCCATCATTTTGTAAACTAAGTGACAAAGCATCGCTTAAATTTGCTCTAGGAATAGTGATTTCTGCAAAATATGATTTACTGTTTATTACATCTTCAACTACTGCAAGAATTTTTGCAGTATAAGTTCCAGCAAAATCATCTGCATTAGAAGTAAATTTGTCTACTGCATTTGTAGTTGTAATATCTTGAATTACTCTAATAATAGAGCCTACTGCAACATCAGATGTACTGAATGTAATATTATCACCAGTAATAGAGTATTCATCTGCATCAGGTGTCTCCGTAACCTTTGTGAATCGTCTTGATTCTGTTTTGCATGCTTCTGTAAGAACTTCCATAACAGTAATTGCTCCATTAGTAGCAAGTGCTTTATCTAGTTCTAATGAATCTGCAACAGTTGTTGTATACACTTTATCATATGTAACATTAGAAACAATAAGGTCATGTTCACCCATTTGTTCACCAGTTAAAGCAATATCGAAATAAGCATCTTGTAATGTAACCTCAAGATTTTTATTTGATTTAAATACAGCACCTCTTGAATTACCAGAACCACCAGTAGCATAATTCATATCTACTGTCTGTGTAATTGGGGCTGTTTTAGGATTTACAGATTCGGCAAATAATTCTAAACTAACTGTATCCAATAACTTAACATTTTCAACATTACGAATAGCAAATCTACCACTAAATCCATTTTTTGGTCTTCCCATTTGTGTACCTCCATTTATTTTATTTAATCACTAGACCATATGTCTTTATGATTTTTTTGGTCAATATTTCCATTATAAATACCATTTAACAAAGCCTCATAATTTTTTTCATTATGAATTCTTTTATAGTAATCTATCGCTTCTAACATTGACATTTTTAATATATCATCTACACCTGTCTTAGTTTTTAAAACAGATATCATATTAAAAAAAGTATTATCTACATTTCTTTTTTTTCTTTTTCTTTCTCTTGCTCTTTGTGTACGTATTAATCCAATTTTCATCTTCTTACCATTTTTTTCAAACCCCATATTATCTAATCTTTCTGGTAGTGAATAGCAGATAAATAAAACATCACATATATCATTATATAAGGTACTGGTTATTAATACACCATTTTCAGATATAATTTTACCATCTTCAATACTAAACTTTTCTTTAAAATGGGACTCAAGGAATTTAATTACACTTGGAGCAATATCATTTTTAGCAGTATCTAATAAATACGACAGCGCCTTAAAATTGTCCATATCGTTGTCTTCAAAAAAATTACTTACAGCAACAGATTCTATAAATATATCTTTTATATTATAAAAATAATAAATATCTTTTATGTGTTCTTCATATGTTTTTGCTATAATATCTCTTATTGTAGGTTGTATAAATGTAAGTTCACCAATTGGCAAATCTTCTCTCATTAATAATTTTAATTTATTAACATCCACTTAATAACCCACCAGAACTAAATATTACTGCCATACCAACATACCCACGCATCGGAGGATTTATTTGAAAACTTCTTTCAATTAATAATCTACCAAATGAACCATCAATTTCTTTTTGTTGGAACATTTTAAATAACTGGTTTGTTATTCTTGACAATCTATATTGATATTCTTCAAACCCCCTTACTGGCATGTATATTTCAACTCTAAACGCTTCTAATCTTGCAAATGGATTATCCATTTGTTCATAATTTTCTGCGAAAATAGTTATATAGCCTCTCTTGATAGAGTCTTTGTTATCATCATTACCATCATTTAATATTTCATCTATAACATAATCACCAGAAACCTTTTTAATATATTTTTGTATATTAGAATCTGTCGGATTATCACCATTTTCGGGGTCGTCTTCACCAGATGTGGATTCATTATATAGTGACTTCCTTATAACAATATTATGATAAATCATACCATATGCCGTTACCATTGTATTCTCTAAATTTTTTTCCATAGATTACAACTCCACTTCTTCTTTTACCCTATTTAAATCACCAGTAACATCAAGTATAGATTTTCTTAGTATCTTGTGTGATAAATCGTAAAAATCAGTAGAGCATAGTGCAATCATTGTTTGCGAACAACTATCTATTTTTCTTTTTCTTTTTTCATCTTGACCATAATAATAAGATAAGGAATCTATCTCACCAACAATCTCCATAATTTTATAAGATATAGAGTCACCATTCTGTTTTCTTTCTTCATACATTGGCAACAAAGCAAATATCTTTGAAATTAGTTTACTAATGTCCATAATCATCACTCCTTAACCTTTAATCTCAATCTAAGTACTCCAAAATACTCATCATAATCAAGGTTATACTTAAGAAGGTCTCTTGAAATACCCTCAATTGTATATGTTTTTTTGTATATATTTATTTCTTTATTTATAGAGTTCATAATATCATTATTATACTGTATCCAACACTCTACTATATCTCTCTCTGAATTAATGACATAATCACTATCAGATGTATATTTCAATGTGTCAAATACCATATATATAGTTCTATCTACCCTTTGAATATCATACTGTATTCTACCAAATGAATCCCTTTCTTCTAACTCTGTTTTTTCTTCTATATGGTATGAAGCAGTCGCATTACATAAATGCATTGGAGCACTGTCATTCATACTAATATCTTCATTAACAAAATTAGATATTAAGTATTTTTCTCCTTTATAATTAACTATATCACCAATTACCAATTCGCCTTTAGCAAACAGTATCAATTTTTCGCCATATTTTGAAGTAACACTTGATTGAACTATTACACCGTACCCATCTTGATTTATAACGTTGTAGTGAGGTAAATCGTTATATCTATTAATTGTAATAGAATAACCATTGTCAGCAGATATAACCATCTGTCTAAAAATAGTTTCTAATTCTGAATTTTGACTACTTTCTAAACCACTAAACAACTGATTTCCCTTATCTACCTGATACCAAGATTTAGACACTATACTCCACTCCATTTATAATAAATGACATTAATCTATCAATATCTAAATAACAGTCAACCATTTCTTGTCTCATGGCATCTTTTGCAGATTTTAAATCTTTTGTTGTAAGGTTTTTAGATGCATATCCAATTTGTTTAGCCATACCATTAATTTTTTGTTGAAGATATGTTTTTTTAGAGAACAAACCTATAATCCTTATCTCTAAGTTTGACATACCCCTACTAAATACCCCAGTGCTAACATCCAAAGTACCTTCTGTAGTAAATGTTCCTTTTGTATACTCAAGTAGGTCTTTACCACCAGCACCCTCAACCTCGTATGCAAAATCAATGGTGGCGTTAAATATGTACTGTTCAATCAAACTTTCTGATAAAATAGATGAACTCTCTATTGATGACTCAAATGATTCTATAACTTTCTCTCTATCAGTCACTAATAAACACCACCATTATTTTTTGTTTTCCTTACTCAGATAAAGCCTTATTAATTTTTTCTAATTTTGAAACGGAAAGACTACTTAGTGATTTATCAACTTCATCTTTCAAAATTTTAGCAATCATCATCTTAGAACCATTTGTTAGTCCGCCCAAGTTAGACAACATGTCTTTAAAATCTTTACTAGAAGAACTAGCCATCTTTACAAATATGTCTTTAGATAGTAAAATTTGTTTGTTTTTACACTTACCAAGGCTACCATCTTCCTTCAAATCATAATTTTCAAAACCTAATAAATATTTTAACTCATCATCTAATATTTCCAACACTGCAAACGTACCAATACTGTCAACACCGTATATAAACTTATTATTATTTAAACTAGTTCTAAAATCGATAACAGAAACCCTTGCTGTTTGACCAGCCTGAATTATAAGACCCCTTGGTGCATCCTTCGTCGCTATAACTTGTTGAACTTCACTTACATTCTTAATAACCACTATATCATTATATCTTTCGTTTAATGTTCTCATTTTTGTTACCTCCAATTTTCCTTACTCCTTTTATTTGTTAATATATTTTTTGGTGCCAACACAATTAAATGTTAGCACCAAAATTTTTTATATCTTATTGGAAATCAGTATCGCTTACAATTGCAACATGACTTGCTCTTTCAGGTACAAAGTATGAAGCGGCCATTTGGTCAACACGGAATGCATACTCACCAGACTCTACATCTTCACCAGTCATAGTAGTAACTCCACCATATAAGAATACGTGGTTAGGGTCTACCATTTCTCCACTACCTTTAACATAAACATTTGCTTTAGACAATTGTTTAGCCCAAACTTTCATTGCACCAATCGCTTCTGATTTACTATAATCATAGAAATTATCAACAGCCATAACTTTTGCACCGTTATAATTTGTAACATAACCTAAATCATCAATTTGTTTCAATACTTCATCTGCTGCACTTACACCGTTACCAACCCATGGTGTAATTTGAGAAACTACTCTATAATCACCAAACATTGAAACACTTCTACCGCCAGTACGAACTTCACCAATACAAGTATCAATAGATGTTTGTAAGATTCCTGCTGCTTCATAATATAAAGCACCAATTTTGGCGTTTGATGCCGCTGTTTCTAATCCAGTATATAAAGATTCTTCGGCCATTTGAACTAATGAGTTTCTTACATCAATAGTAACTTCACCGATTAAACTTCCATATTCACCAGATGGGTCATCAAGTAAATCTCTATAATCCATTGAACCCATACCTGTATAACTTTCTTTTGCTACAGGAACACTACGTTTTGTTTTTTTACGTTTAGGTGCAGGAGTACCTTTTGCAACTTTAGTAATTCCGCCTTGACGTTCACTTTCCCACATAGAAACTTTTGCTGAGTCATTAAGTTTTAAGTTATGAACTTCTGCAAAAACGCTTAATACACTAGTTAAATCTTTTGTAACTTTTGAAGGGATTGTAACTTCAAATGCTTCATTAACAAGCATTAACCCTTTTGTATGCTCAGGAGTTCCTTTAGCATTGTTAACTAAAAGTTCAGCCGCATGTTTAATATTTTCTTCACCTTTTTGTGCAATTTCACCAGTTCTACCATTTAAGAAATACTTAACAGATTCTAAAGTTTTTGTCCCAATTGGTTTACTAGTATTTATTCTTGTTTGTCTAAAGTTATTTAATTCCATTTTATTAGCCATATAATTATACCCCCTCTTCTACTACAGGTTCGCAAATGTACGCTGCTACAAGTTCGCAAATGTATGAATTACCTCTTTCATACTCTACAACTTTGTTTACTTTTAAATAAAATGCATATCCTGTGACAACTGTTTCCAAAGCCCATCCACCATCAAATACTGGAACTAAAACGCTACCAGCAACGATTGTTCCTGTTACTGCATCACTAGAAATTGTAATGGCATCATGACCTTCTAATGATTTCATATCAAAAATTCTGACATGTTTTCCCGCTGTGAACGTATATAATGCTTCGACATATGAATCGTCTTGATATTTACCATCATCTGCTTCACTAATTACATATCTTGCTACTTTAACTGCATCAATATCAGCACCATACTCAATTTCAAGTGTAACTGGGTCAAAATCTACAACATCACCTTGATGTAATTCTTCGCCTGTTGCAACAATACCAGTTAATGGTAGAGAATTTTTATTAACACTTCCGTTTACATAAAATCTTTCAAACATATATTATTCCTCCTATTATTCTTCGAAGTTATAAGTCTTTTCATCTTCGTTGTTTTCATCAACAAAAGTAAACTCATCTTCTTTTTCTTTACTATTTTTTATAATTTTTTCTTTTTCTTCTTTTGTAAATACTAATTCCTTTTCAAGAATAGACATTTTTAAAGAACTTAAATCATAATTTAAAGGGTCTGCTTCAAAAGCCTCAATCTCTGCTTTAAATACCTCTACAACACTCTTATCATAATCGTTAAGACTATTTTTAAATGTATTTACTATAATTTCTTTTTCTTTTTCTTCTTTAAAAGTTCTTAAAGTTTCTAACTCTTCAGCGCTTTTTGTAGCACTAGAATTAAGTTCTGTGATATTAACATTAAGTTCTTCGATATTAGCATTAAGTAAAGAATTTGCATTTTTACTTTCATCTAATTCTATTGACTGTAATCTTAAATCTTCAGTTAATTTTTCAACTTGTTCTTCTAATTTCAATCTCTTTTCCTCCTCTTTTTTATTAATAGTGACTAGTTCACCCTTACTGTTTATATCTATAAATCTTGCATAATCATCAGCAGGTTCAACACCTAATATAGAACTACCTATATAATCAAAATCAACAGGAACCTTTGGTGTTTTATTAACACCTTCATAAACTATTGGTAGTTGATTATTGTCACTATCTTTTTTACCACATATTTCGACACTAGTATCTATAGGTTTACCATCCAAAAATCTTCCTTTAATCCATTTTGCTAAATCAGAATGCATAATAGTGTCAATATATGCACTGCAAATCAGCCCTCTCTTTCCAGTATCTGGTATGTAGTCAATTCTAACTGCTGTTACCATACCAGCAATCTCAGACCAATAAGAAACAAGATTACCATCAATATCTTCGGTAAAATATCCGTGACCAATTGGTACACCATCGTAATCAGGTTCATACTTGATAGGCATATTTACTGCACTATCAATATTCTTTAAGACATATTCTTCTTGCCAATTAACACCATTCTTATTGCTGTCCATTTTATCCTCATGTATTACATGAGCCACATACTCAAATGACATGCGATTCGCTATTTTTTCATTAACGTTAAGAATTAACCCATTCATATTTCTATTGACTAAAACATTTTCAGCATTAGTTTTAGAAAACATTTCTTTGCTCAATTCTATTTCATTAAGACCAATATCCTTTAGGTGTCTATTAATGTGAGGCAAACTCTGTACCAACTGTTTAATAAATCCAGCCTTACTTTGATTATCAAATGTGTCAAAATCAGTTTTTTCATTACCAAGTATTTTTTCTATTTTTTCCTTTACTTGAATAATTGCACTTTTACTAACATGACCACTGTCTGCAAAATGATGGACAAACATCACATCGTTATTTGCTATATCATCCTTGCTGACCTTATAATTATAAATCAAAGACATATCAAGCAGTTGTGCTTTGTCTTTAACAGAGTTAATTTCGTTTTGCAAATCCCATAAATTACTATTAATAATGAGGAGTTCACCACTGTTTGTTTTAGATACTCCTTTAAACAATTAAATCACCATCCCTTTGATAATGTTGATTATACATCTTCATCACCAACATTCTTTTCTGACTCACCAGTTCTCCCAGAGACATTGTCATCTTTTGATATGTTATTTGCTGTTAAATGAGGGAAATATTTATCATCAAAACCAAGTTCTCTTTCCTCATCCATTGTCATAATATAATCATAAGGATTCTGACCAGTAGATGCTATATATCTTGAATAACTACCACCAGCCTCAATAAATAACTTAGATGCAATTGATGCATTATCCTTAACTATATAATCATTTGTCTTTACGTATGATAATTTGACAAGTCTTTCTTCTTCATTTGAATAACTTGTAAATACTTTTGTTATTTCATTACCAAATTTAACTAAATTCTCATGGATAACACTAAACGCATTTTTACTGTAATTAGCAATAGCCATACCCTCTGCTTTACCATTTAACATTGTTATTGGTATCCCGGCATTAAACGCTATTCTATAAAACGCATCTGCACTATCATAATTGGCAAACATATCTTTTATATTTATTAATTCAACTTTACTACCCGGGGCAACGGTTAGAGACGCAACTCTTATTGTTGTTGTTGCTGCACTTTTAACATTCTCATGTTGTGCATCGGCACCTTTACTACCAAGAGAGTTTGTTTTTGTTCTTGATGTAGGTGATTGCTGGTTATTACCCGGCAAAATATTAACAAGTATATTTTTATCACCAGCAGAAATAGAATCTTTAATTTTATTTTGAATATTCATATCCGTATATATTTGTTTTATTGCTTTTATTAATTGTATTTGACCCCAAGAAGACGATTTAGCATCACCATTAATAACTGTAATAGTCCTACTTTTATCAATTCTTAAGTACCTATCCTTAAGATAAAAATATTCTTCACTGCTAGCAGATTCATCACCATCTATATAGTCAGTGCTTTTTGGTTTTAAACCCTTAATTTTTTTATTTATTTGACTTCTAATTGTTGGTGGAAATAAATTAATCTTTTCCTTTGTGACAACGTTATATAAATTAATAGCAACAAGTGGTGTTTTACCATCTGTACCAATTATCTTCATATACTTAGCAGGAAGATTAAAAATCCTCTTTTTATTTGAACCCCTTGTTTTATAGTCAAGATATCCGAAATATACACCAAATTTTTGTGATAAAACTAACATATCATATTCAACAGAACTTAAAACAACATCTTCATTAAATTTATAAAAATCATCTTTTAATTTAATTCCATCTATCATTTTATTTTTATCTGTTATGTTAATAATTGGAACCTTGCCAATCCCAGAGGCCATTCTATTTATTTCCCCTGAATAAAATCCCATTATATTAAACACCTTTTCTGCAAGTACACAGACACCATAACTATTTGAACCCGGATTATTTAAATAACCTACTAAAGAAGTATAATTGAAGTAGTCTTCTCCATTATAATTGTAAACAATTGGAGCAGTATTCAAATACCCAAAACCATTTGTTAATACATTATCATCTGGTACAAATTTATTTATTTCTACAGGTGATTTATTTAATATTTTACTTTTATCATTATTACCATAAAATGGATTTATTCTTTGAAAAAAAGAAATTTTATTATCGTCTATCTTAATCACCTCCATTTTTAATTACATTTAGAAAAAAACTCCGCATCATAATCTATATTTTCCATATCTTTATCATAAAGTGTTGCCAAATGATGTAAATATGCTAGTGCAACGTATCTATCTTTTTTAGAAGATGCACTTGATGTTTTTAATTTAATAAGCCCTCTTTCTGTTCTTTCACCCTCAAGTAATACGGCCTCTGTTATTGTTGCATCTGTACCAATATAAGGCTCTAATAACTCAGCCTCTTGCATTGGGTCTAGTGTTTTATACATATCGACAAGTGCATCCCTACCGTTTTCTCTATCTAATAAGAATCTTACTCTATCTCCCTCTTTTAATGCAGAACGAAATTGTGTTGCAATCATATGATTAAATGGAGCATCGGCATTAACCGCATATAATACATCATCGGGGTTTAAATCCCTAGTTCTTGATGCATGTTCCATTAGTTTACTTTCAGTAGCATTTCCTTCTATTACTCTCCATGCTGGATACTCAAAATTTAACTCTGCATCATATATTGGCTTAACGAGTTCTTCGAACACGGCCATTGATGTCCCTTGAACATCTAATGCACATTGTGTTGTTTGAAACCCATAAAACCACCTTTTAATATATAGTGCTAAATTAGAACTTACGTCATTATTCATTTTTTTTATATTAACAATTCTTTTTTCATAAAACCCAACTTTCGGAATTAATCTGGCCAATGTTATAATATTATTATCTGAGCCATCACCTAAAGATGGTGCTGTATCAACAGACATTAACCTAACCTCTCCATTTACAAGTGGCATTTTCTTTTCTTCGTTAAATAAATATTTCTTATAAGCATCTTCACCATGAACATTATCTTCAAGTTCATATTTTAATTGATATGGTTTCATGTTAAGTCTATTCTTTTCAAACATAGCCATTTTGAAAAATGCATCACCACTTTCACCAAAAAATTCACCCTCATATTCCATTAAGAAATCAACGGGGTCACTATCTCTTTTCGCTTTTTTTATTTGGTCAAAGGTAGTTAATCTGTACATTAATGCTATATGATATGGTAATGACATAACTGCGGAGGTTGTAACCTCGTTGTTTTTAAAACCATTAATCATTTCTTTATACATTTTTAAAAATCTTGCCCAATTCCAGTTTGACTTTAATTTTCCAGAAGTCATATATATAGTTTTTAATGGTAAGTCTTCAACATAATCACCATTTAACGCTTTACTCTGCATATCAACCATTCTTGAAGCAGAAACTTTCATTGGTTCAAAAACCTTGTCTATTACTTCTTTTTTTATCATTACTGATTCATCATATATAAGCATTGTTGCTCTTAAACTTCTTGCATTCTCATTTGGGGCTATTGCTATAATTGACGAGCCATTATGAAACATAACCCTTGGTTCGTCACCCTCTTTAATCTGCTTTATTTCATTAGCGATATTTGGAAAGTTATTGCTAAACTCATCTCTAATTTTTTCTGTTATTATTTTCTTTGCCTGTCCCTTTGTACCACTTGTCATAACTATTTTACTACCGGGATATAGTGTTGCTATTGTAATAGCATATAAACCAACCGTAAATGTTTTAGATATACCACGACACGCTAGAAACGCAAAGTTTGGATATTTATGCATTAATACAAAAATTATTTTTTGAAAGAATTTAAGTTTAACACCAAAATAATCTTTGACAAACCTATGTGGGTTTTTACGATAAAAATGAACCCACTGTCTCATTCTTTTCTCGTTTTTAATCATTTTTAAACCTCGTATTTAGCGAGTAATGTTTTTCTTAGTTCTTCTTTATCTCTTTTCCCAAAAGCAACATCTGTGCTTGCTAATATTATTTCTGACGAAGTAATAAACCCATCTATATCCTCAAACTCAGATGGTTTTTCCATATAAGGGTCATTTTCTTCAAGATATTTTATAAATTCACCATAAGTTCTTGTTCCACCAGCAACTTGGTCTTTCATTTTTGTAATACCAAGTGTAGCCTCTAACTGTTTAATAGTATCTTGTATAGGTTTCATTTCCTTTACATCACCATTTTGAACAAGACCGGAACGCCTATTTTTTAATACAACCAAGGCAATTAAATTGTCGTCATTCTCTATTGTATTTTGAATACCATAATGTTTCTTAATATTTTGAAACATGTCTTCATGCCTAAATAATACTCCATTACTTTCAAATTCATATTCATCCCATCTAACAGACTCTTCCTCAGTTACATCTCTGTTAACATCTCCTACGAATCCGCCACTCGTTAATGATAAGTCACCATCAATAAATGTTTTTTTGTTATAACTAGCACCACCAACAAGTCTAAAGTATTCTTTTATGGCGTTAGAATTATCTTTGTCAATAGACTCATTAATTGCTCTATCATACATACTACTAATGAATGGTTTATTCATTGCAACACAGTAATCATAGATATATTTTTTCTTTAACTTACTATCATATATTTTATCAAAACCATCTAATATACATTTTTTACATATTGGAAATTTTCTATACTTTGTTATATCCTTTAAATCCCCACCATAAGTATAATAATTACTTAACCCCTTTGATATTTCGCATTGGGCACAAGTAATACTCTCAACGGTTTTACTGGACTTTCTGCCACCAACTGGCATTATCTACGTTATAGGGATAAAAGTTGTACTTACAGCACCGTACACACTGTCAAATATAATTTTTAACCCACCCGGAACAGAGCTTAGACCTAAATCGAGTCCATAAGGTGTATCACCACAAAAACTTGGTAGTGTAATTTTTCTTTTTGATTTTTTATCTCTACTTCCAACAGTATTTTCTGTGTAAGAATGCCAATGACCAACTATTGCATAGTCAATAAGGACATTCTCTTTTTTTGCTAGTCTATCATGGATGTCTGTACCGAATTTATACTGGTCTCCATGTGCAAGATATGAAATATTTCCTAATATATTAAAAATATGCTCGTCTGCATAAATGTAATTTTGTATTAAATCCTCTTGTACTATTTCATCATCATATTTATCAATTGCACTATTAATTCTTGTTGTATATATTGTTTCACCCATAGCCTTTAACGATTTAGCAATAGAATCACAAATTAAAATTGCCATGTTATCATTTTTAACTTCATTTCTCTTTGTTCCTGCAACTCTTACCTCACTGTGATTACCAGCAGATAACATATATACAGTTGCTTTTGGATTAAACGTTTGATTAATTAACGAATTATTTATATATGTATAAAAATTTGTTAATAAATCAATTGCACCAATAGTTTGTTCTGTTAAAGTCATTTTTGTTTCTAATAACTGAGATACCCTAAGATTACCAGCACCCTCAATAATATCTCCACCATCAAGAATTATAAATTGTTTGTACTTATTTTTCTTAACATCAGATATGATATAGTCGGCAAAATCAAATACTCTTTGTTTTGATACTTCTGGATTATAAATATTATGTGATACTTTATTTGATTCCCACCCATAGTGTAGGTCACTCATACAATAAACAGGCATTTGTTTTGTATCCTCTTTATCAATAATTTCAACAGAACTTCTTTTGATTACTTGGTATTCATATTCTGACAGTTCAATAAACATATCATCAATAATAGAGAACCTAGCAGCCTTTCTTAAATCCCTGTGAATTACTTTACTTGTTTCTTGATTAACTTTACTTTCAAACATTAAACGTGCTCTTGCTTTTGCTATATGCTTAATTTTCTTATCATATTCTTCTTCTGTTAAAACCTTTTCCATTCCAAGTTTTTCTGTGTACGATGCAACTGCCATGTTATAACTTTGATAACTTTTTCTCCAAGCACTTTCCGAAAAATTACAATTAAATTTTTCATTTAATTTATCCGCACATTCTTGCCTTATTATAGTTGGATTTAACATTCTCTCGCTATAAACCTCTACAATATCTTGTAACCACTCTTGTTTTATAATTTTTCTCATAATAATCTCCTTTACACCCCTTTTTAAATTCTATTTAACCAAATGTTATTTTTATATCAAACAAATCTTTATTATCTTTTTTTGACATAAAAAACTTAAAATCATCTTTAATATTTTTTACTAAATACATAATTGTATTAACATCATCCATGTGTTTAAATTTTACAATATAACTTTCGCACATCTTCCCAAAGAATTCAACAACTAAATCAAATTCAAACCCATCTTTAATTGGGGTATTAATACCTTTCTTAGATAAAAACTGATAAGAAAATTCCCTAAAATCAAGTTCCCTTTCATTTTTACCTTTTAAAAATATTGGATTTTTACCTTTTCTGTCTAAAACATATACTAAGACAATTGATAATACCAAATCCTCTAAATTAATATCCAGTTGTTCCATGCACTGCACCACCTAAGATAAATTTATTATAAAATTATTTCTTATTTCCAATTTTCCAACTGTCAGGTAATTTCTATCTGAACTAATTACTTTGTTACAAGTATCGATAAACATTTTAGTATCTATATCTTTAAAACCATTATCTCTAAAAAATGCCATTAGCATATTAACACTATAATTTAATTGTTTACTTTTGTTATCTATTATTCTTGAAATAACGCCATCTTTAAATATATCTAAAAATTCTGAAACCATTGCGACTCTTTTATTTAAATTATTTTCTTCCATAAAACTCCTCCTAAACCATAAACTCCTTTTCTTGCCCTACACTATAATTATACAACTGGTCAACTAAAAATCAACACCTTTTTAGAAATTTGTTAAAAAAACGTACTATTTTTGCATAAAACGTACATTTACAGCCAGTTTTCATAAAAATATTACAATAACAGCATGTTAATTATATAGAGACACGCCTGTCGCGCCCGCGTTTTTAAAACAAGAAAAGATATATTAAAAGATAATAATAGGATGAATAAATTTATTTATTCATCCCCAAGATATTTATAATATCTTGGGTCTTCTAAATAAATAAGCTTTAAAACTATATTCCTATACTTATATTTATCGTACACACACACATGAGGAAAGTGACACACCCGTAAAGTGTAAGTATACCACATTTATATAGGTAATTTTTTTAACATTTTTAAAAATAATCAATACTTTTTCTGTTTGAGATGTATAATTATAATGTAGGGTAACTTTACACCGGTCAAATTAATTGCGTTGGCGTAGACAATGCGATTAATTTGACAAAACTATTGTTATTCAACAGTAATTAATAACGAAATAATACTAAATGATATGTACATCAATGTTCATAACACAGATGCAAACAGTCATTTTTTGTTCCTAGGAAAACAATTTGGTATTATTAGTTAAATTTAATTTGAGAGGTATTATGAGAAAATCAAATGGTAAAGTTCGTAAAGAACAACACGAAGATTTAATGTTCGTATTAAGACAACTAATCTTATTTAACAGACACTAAATCTAAAAGGTATCATCTTTGTGAGACTGTATTATCCATGTAAGCATAATACTAAAAATGAATGTTAGAATTCAAACATCTAACTCGTTAAGAGTAAAACCCACCAACAACTTGGTGATAACGTTTGGTTATAGTTTGAGACGTTAAAATTAAAAATATGAGAGAGGTAAAGTATAAATGGAGCAAATTAGTTTAAATGGTAAGGTAGTAGGGTTCGCTGAAAAATCAAAGGATGTTAAAAATTTCTTACCTGAAGGTGCACCCATTAATATTAGTATGATTGGTGGTAGTGATAGAGAATTAACATATGACGATGATGTGTACACAATTGAGAAGAGTGATAAGGTAGTTGGGACTAGCGAAGGTGATGTTTGTAGTTTATGCCATATTGGAACACTACAAAATCAAGGCGGATGTTTCACGTGTAACAAATGTGGTGCTCAATTAAAATGTGGATTGTAATAAATAAAAAATAGGAGGATTGATAAATATGAGAAAAAGGAATAAAATGAGTATTGGTTTAATAGCATTTGTATTATCATGTACATTTGCGTTTGGTGTAGCAGGTAGTTCAGCAAATGGATTCTTAGATTGGATTGGTGGTGATAATCTTGACAACGCATTAGCAACAACTGAGGTGTTAGTGGCAGAGATTAATATCATGGAGGACGAAATTGACCTATTAGTTATTGAGAGAGATAATTTAATTGTTGAACGCGACAACTTACTATTAGAGGTTGGCGGAAATGAATTACTAATAGCAACTCTTAATGCTGAGATTATTGCATTAAACGAAACAATTGATGAAAGAGATTTAACGATTGTTGATTTAACTCAACAACTTGCTGATATGTCAACTGAAAGAGATTGGCTATTTGGGCAATTAACTTCAGCCAACGAAGATGCTAATGAATTTAGTACTAGTATTTGTGCTGAGATTGATACAATTAAAAATCCCGTGCGTAGAGCGAAATTTGATGCATGGTGTGATTAATAAGTTATAAAAATATATCTGCTATTAACGTAGCAGATTAAATGCCACTCTAGCTCAAATGGGCAGAGCAATCGTCTTGTAAATGATAGGTTCTGGGTTCGAATCCTAGGGGTGGCACCAAAACGTTCTGATATAACTTAAATGGTAAAGAGTCGGTTCAAAGAACAGGCGTTGGAGGTTCGAGTCCTTCTCAGAACACAATAAATTAATTTACAATTGTCTGTATTGGACATGTTGTTGAAGACTAATAAAAAAAAGGAGATAGTGGAAAATGGAAAAATATGATATTTATGAAGTTGAAGAAAGGGATGTTTTAGGTAAGTTTATTGATGGTGGCGAGTTTGTATATAAAACTTATAGACCATTACCAAGAGAGCACAAATTAACAGAGGCTATTACGAAAGCATACTTAAAAATTGCTAGTGGTGTTATAAACGATTTAAAAGATAGTAATGATTTATTATCTGATGCAAATGGTGAACTATTCTATAAACCAAGCGATGTTAGTAAATTATTCTTAAGTAAAGGTAGACATGTTGATAAAGCACTGTTAATTGATATGGGTAATTCATCAGAACAAATTGTTGTTGATGGTATTGTCGAGTATAATAAAAAAGAATATAGAGCAGACACCGTAATTGATTGGAGTAGTATTGAATTAAAGATTATGTATTGCGTAGAGGTTAAAAAATAATACGCAAAAGTTGCATGTAGTTCCCGCTTTAACTTCCATTAAACAAAATGGAGGTCAACATGATTTTAACACAATTAGTAGTTCCAATCATTTTATTCATTGTTATAATATTAATAGTATGTTTAATAATATATATAAACGATAATGGTGATGAGAACGAAATTATTGACAGAAATAAATTTGTAGGTAGGTCTGAAGAAGATGACGTATATAAAAAACAAGATTAAAAAAAGGATTGAACTAAATGGATATATGAGTATCGAAAAGTGTACAGGAATACTTATCATTGTAAGTATGATATTTATTATGATTGTGACTCTATCCGATATGGGGTATTAATGGTTTAATTTACTATAAAATAAACGTATTACATTAAATTGTAGTACGTTTTTTATTTACACTAATTTAAAAGGCGTTTATGTACGATTACAGAGACTTTTAATATTACAGGTACAATTTGAACTAAGATGGATAAAAATCGTTCTAATCATACCTGAGCGTCCATATAATTGATATTGATGAGATAATTATAATATATAGTGTACGAGATTAATGATAACCGTACATTTTGACTACCTATATTACTGTGTAGTAATATGTATTGATTATATAGGTGATAGTGTGGTTATATAGTAATTATGTATAGTAATGTGGATAACTATGTGGATAACTATTATTAGTTGTATATATAATGTGGAAAACTATATATTACCGTGTGGTAATATAGATATTGATTATGGCTATAGTAAGGGAATTTAGTATGGTATGAGATTACTGTCAATATATATAACTGATATATGACAATTCAGAATGTTATGAATTGTGACTATGCTGAGTTTAAGAATGGGGTAAGTGACCGTACATAGTGGATTATACTATATTTGTATATGCAAATGAGAATTATTGTAACATAGGTTACAGAACTGATTAATATGGTATGATATAGGGATGTAACACATTTGCGTTACATTTAGTGTGTATAATACGGCTAAACTACGGGAATATGTGCAAATACTGATACTGTGCTAACTATATATTGAGTGATACGTGGGGACTATTATACTATTATACTGCATAGATACGGGGTCTATATATAAACTGAAAGGGTAATGACACATACCCCCCTGTCTATTAACGCACATATGGCTAAGGGTGCTGTGTGTTAATTATAAAAATTGTTGACCACAAAGGAAAAGTCAATCCCCCCACTACTAGCATAGCCCCCTTCCAGCCCCTACCTAAGCCGTTTCCAACTATTTACTACTATTGACCACTTAATCGGTCAGTTTATAAATAAGGTAGTAACAAGGGTCATTTTGTGGTGGTCAATGCTCAATATAAGCGTATTTTCATTGATTTTAGGGCCAAATTTCATCATCTTTATAAGCGTTTTTATGGCTTACCTAGGCCGTTTCTTACTATTTATATCACAATTTTATGCGGTTCCTGTTGTGTATTATTATATTATACCTACACTATATAGAATGTACTTGCAGGGCCTACCTAAGCCATTTAATCGACTACTGACCACCTAGTCCGTGCCATGTCGCATAATCACCATTATTAATCTGTGTTACCATGGTAACACAGTAAAAAAATGGGCAGTAACAGGCACTATTGACCACCGATACAGTGCTAACCTTGGCCGTCCTGAGGTTTTCAACTACCCACTACATTATAACGGTTTTGGCTCTTTACATGATATCCTGTATATTATGTTAACCACTCTATAACCGCAACATATAGCGATATAACAATGTTTATACTTTAATATATATATAAAACTAACCCTTTCATTTCGTCCATATAGTCCACTAACTACCCACTTATACCGTTATACACCTATACAAAGCCATTATACTACTATTTACTCACTATCCTATCATTTGTATATACAATAAACAATATCGCTGCATAGAGCCCTTAGAGCCTACTATATACATCAATTATATGGTCTTACTTGTATATACAACTAACATATATATTATAAAGTAGTCAATAAATACTGCTCTTGTTTTAATTACTATTTATAATTGACTACAATTAAGACCTAATATATTCATATATAGCGCTAACGCTTACAATATAACCGCATAACAACGCTGACAAGTACTATTATCTTATATGTCAACGTTTTGAGACCCTTCTAATATGTTTATACCTAAACATTTAAAACACTCTTATATAGCATATAATAGACCTTTAAACGCATACTATATATACACTACCTATCAATCAATCAATTTATATACTTTTATACTATGAAAACATTTTCATTGACTAAAAAAACAATTAATATATACACTTGCAATATATAGTTATGAAAGTATTTTCATACACTAAAATTACAAAAAAAATCCTGCTCTCGTCTTGATTGTTTTTTTATATTATGAAAACATTTTCATAACTACTTTTTACAATTTTTCTACAGTTCATATAAATGTAAGCGTTTTCATAGAAAATCATGCTACTATACAATATATAATAGTCCTGAGTAGTCCATAATTGCCTTCTAAGAGACTTTTGGCTTTCAATGAATATATATAACCTTAAACGGTTTAAACCTCGTACGCGTTAACCTCAAGCCCTGTATTTACTGACTAATACCATAAACTAGTCAATCATAGGAAATCACAAAAAAAATACAAAAAATCCATGAAATCCATTATAAAAAATAATATAAAATAATATCTACATGATAAAAATTGAAAGAATTAATAATATAAAATAATTAATAATTATAAATACATTATAAATACATTATAAATACATGATAAAACCATAACTTTTAATAATATTTATATAATTTTTAATAATATTTTCAGCACAAAAACATAACTTTTAATAATATATACATGATAAAAACATGATAAAAACATAACAAAAACATTACTTTTAATAATTAATAATAATTTAAAAAGCAATATTCAGATATAAAAAATATACATTTTAGAGATAAAAAAAAGATACTTAATAATTAAAAATAATTTAAAATAACCGTTTCATAACCGTTACATAATTAAAAATAATATCGACTGACTAACATATAAAAACTGGTCAATGTAAACGCTTACATAATTTTTTCAATTTTTTATACCCTTAAAATAGATTATAAGGCACTTTTGAGGAGTTTTCATCAATCAATGAATATTCATACAAAAACATAATAAAAATGCAGTACGTGAGAAATCGATACAATATGAATGTAAAACGTTCACTTTATCTAACTCTTTTGTACTAAGTACACAAAAAACGTACACTTTACTACATTTTTCTTGTATAGACCCAAACTTGCCTTCTAAGGCGTTTTTAACTTATAAGGTATTAGAACCCGTTTTATCAATTTAAACGGTTTTTCACTTCTAAGAGACTTTTAATTTTTTCTAGTGTATACCACGACTACCATTTCAAAACACGCTTACAAGTCGAATCTGGAGCATGAATTTTTTAACATGATGTAAGCGCTTACATAATCGATTTTTTCTAAGTGTACGATTTTTATTTAAAACGTTCATTTTACTTTTTTATTTTATAAGTGTACGATTCAAGCATAAAACGTTCACTTTTAAAAATGAACTGTAAAAATTGCTTTTAAGTAAAATGTACTATATAGATGTAAAACGTTCACTTTTAAAAAATTGCTATATTGCTATATATTAATTATAAAATTTATAAATAAATATTTTAATAGTGTATATATAGAAAGA